>WLWD01000885.1_pt1 | contig 20889 bp, 15 predicted proteins | sample 6712731 | NCBI WGS metagenome assembly WLWD01 (sample SAMN12718690, study PRJNA576275) | sponge metagenome | isolation source: marine sponge | host: Mycale hentscheli | place: New Zealand: South Island, Marlborough, Capsize Point | collected 2014-11-01
TCATGTAATAAGCACAATATATATATTATGTATATAATATATATTATAATATATATATATTTTTTAAAACTCATTTTCATTAATAATTATACATTCTAATAACAGATAAATTTGAAGTTAACATAACAGATTTAATCCAGGAAAGATTGGGAAATTCCATTTATACAACAATACTAGCTCAGTATACAGGCTTTCCTGAGAAATTGCTTCAGTGGTACGTAAATGGGAGGCGTGTAGGCCCCTCAAATACCATATTTAATGTTAAATCTGATGGACTGAATTCATACCTGAGATTCAAGCACGATAATAATCAAACATATGGAACCTTTATGCTGAAAGTGAACGGTACAAAATGGAAGGATACACTAAAGTTGCCTCATCCTCAACAAATTTCAAGCATTTTAGAATCCACAAAAAATAGTGTTAAGAAAGTAGTAACCAAAATATCACATGGAAGTATTCTCTCTGATGTCACAGCTTATCCTGATCCTCAATCTGACACATCTGTTAATCAGTTCTTATCACATGATACACATAGGTCAACTAACAGAAAGTTTAGACCTGAAGTCATTCGTTTAGGTCAAGACAAAACACAAAAACCTAAACCAAAGAGTCATTACATCCGTCAAAACTCAATTTTTTCTTCACAAGCAAGCATGGCACCTAACAAAGACAAAGATAGCGATAGGAAATTCCTACGCCTACCTACTCATGCTAAATCTCTAGAGAAGAATACCCACAAAAAAATTGTTCAAGGATATAGTATTTTACAAACTCTCTCACCAGATTTGAGTGAGTTAAAACTTAACTAACCTTGAATGCATATATATGTGAAGCTATTAAAACAATGGAATTTGATTACACAGTCTCGTAAATAGTATCATGCTAATGTTACAATTTCGGTGCTGCATAAGATTAAGCAATTATTTCATTTTCTTTTAGATATATGTAAAGCATTACACAATGTGTATATATATATGATCACTTCATTGTAATGTTATAAATACTAGCATCCTTACAAGTAGCAGTAAATGGCAAAGTTCAGAAATATCTCAGACATTTAGTGAAAGTTCCGTATGATGCCAAGGTCTCATTGAAGTGCATTTCACCAACTGCGAAACTACTAACGTTTGTTAACTCAACTTTAGACCTGGACCAAAACTTGTGGAACGGACTATCACCATACTTATTTGTATACTCAAATATTACCATCCATCATTTTGATGTTAAAAATAGAGGATTTTACAGTTGCACCACCAATGTCACTACTAAATCAGTAGAAAAGACACTGATCACAACTAGTGAGTTGGAAGTGTGAATTTCTAGTAGTATCAGCATGTGATGTGGGTATCCATTGAAAAAGTAGACTTAATTTAGACAATACAATATTACAGTTCTAAGCACGGTAAGATAAAATAACATGCCAGCTTTAATGCATGTAAAAATGATGTGGTAGACTTCAAAACTTATCCACTACTTCATGTTAAAAGCAGCTTCCTATAGAATATCCCATATTTTGAGTGATAATTAGTTTTCTAGCGATATATTTCCTAAGTGATAGTTGTGCTGGAGATGTTATATTGTGAAGCAATGCACATTAGAAATATGCAAACAATGTTAGGATTTGATTATACTTCCATGAAACATTGTGTTACTAGCATTAAATCATTGACTTATTCACCCAATCATACTTACTAATTCCAGATAAATTTGAACTGAACATAACAGATCTAATTCAGGAAAGATTGGGCAGTTCCATTTATACTACAATACTAGCACAGTATGCAGGCCTTCCTGAGAAATTGCTTCAATGGTACGTAAACGGCAGGCCTGTAGGCCCCTCAAACACCATATTTAACGTGAAATCTGATGGACTGAATTCATACCTGAGATTCAAACACGATGATAATCAAACATATGGAACCTTTATGCTAAAAGTGAACGGTACTAATATGAAAGATACATTAAATATACCTAATCTCCAAGAAACTTCTAGTCTCCTTGGATCATCAAGATAGTTTCTTAAAAAATTAGTAACCAAAGTAGTAAATGAAAATCTTCTTTCTGATATAAAAGCTATCCCTGACACCCAAACTGATACATCATCAAATGAATTCTTGTCACAAAATACTTATAAGCCTAGTAATAGGAAGTTTTTACCAGGAATATTTAGTTTAGGTGAAGGCGGGAAACAGAACATGGACTCTTGGAAAAAAAATAGAAATGGTATGAAATCATTTGTTCCAACTTCACCAACTACTCCACTAAACTTACGTAAGTTAAAACAATAGTCATTCCCATCCAAATTTATTAGCAAGGAGTAAAAGGAAGAAAGGTTCATATTACTTTTAAAATATTGACAATTTCCTTCACTTACATAAAAGCAAGTAAGTTTACCTTTACTTAGTTTGTACTTGATACTTAGCATGACTAATAGATAAATATAATGTCCTGACAATCAAATTGACAGAATTTACACAAGACATTCAGTAAAATTATTTGTTTCCTACAGCATCAGTACAAGTTGAGAAACGCACAAAATTATTTGCAAGTAGAAATAAGAATTATAACTACAAACTTGGAGAGAATATGTTATATTCAGGCCATGACAGGAAACAAGAAAAGAGGGTCAAGGAAAGAATGTCCCAATCACATCAAACTAAAGCACCCAGTCACTATGTTGATCAAATATCTCAACAACAGCAGATGGACTCGGGAAAGAACTATGTTACAACTCAAGAAGAGAATGCTTACCAAAAATATCATCCCAAACATTTTGCTTCATCAATGACTCCACCTGATGTGTGTGAGCTTTCAGAAGTTTTAGCTAATTGAATATTCTGAATTCGTTAAGCTGAATTGATATAAAAAATACTTAAATCAAATCACATTTTTGATTTTTATATGAATTTTGTTGAAAGTTAAAATCTATTTAAATACATAGCACACCCACAAGTTGAGGTAAAGGACAGGTTGCCACATAATAAAAACAAACAAATAAACAGCAAGTTTGAAACTGGAACACATCACTCACCTCAGTCAAAAGAAAACCAAGACAAGATGATAGAGAAATGGATGTCTAAAAGTATTCTAACTAAAGCACCAAGTGACAATGTCAATTCAGATTCAAAGACTTTCCAAAAACAGCAAATGGACTTCAGTGATAGAAACAATCATATAACTTCTCAACATGAAGACAAATACAAAACAATGGAGTCAAAAGTAACTCCTTCCACATCAAGAGTACCAGATGATTTATGTGAGTCTACATCAAATAGTTTTCTCTTAGCTGTAGCTAAGTTCAATTGAATATTATTTCTGAAAGATCTTTTGTAGCACAATTTGTTTAGTTTATAATGTGTCAACTCTGATATTGTTAGCTAAATACTTAAAATGGAATAATTTATGCCTCATTTTCTTTCTTTATTTGTAGTTTTTGCGTAATTTGTGAGGAAATAATCAATTCAGATGGTATTTACATGTATAAATTTAGTATGTTTATTCTACTCTTCTGTTTGAATGATATTAAATTGTTAAGTCAGAGTGTGTGTGTATAATTGTGCTAATTATTGGTGTACTTCTTTATAACTGCTGGACTAGATAGCGACTCATGTTATTATTTGTATGTGTCATTTTTTAATAACTGTAAAGCAGTCCACCAAGATGATGTCAATGATATTTTACCACATAAGAAAGTTAGTCAATTTGACAGTAAACTAGGAACAGAAATGTTTAACTTGGGACAAAAGAATGAAAAGCAAAACAGGATCAAGGAAAGGTTGTCTCAACTGATGGGGACAAACACAAGAAGTTACAATGTCAATCAAATGAGTCAAAATTCCAATAGTTTTCCACTACAGCATGAGGTTTCAAAAGACGAAGAGACAACTGGTATGAAGACATTTAAAAATGTGAATTATACTGAGACATTTATGTGAATTTTAGTCATATATACACCTCACCTCACAACTGAAGAAGGCTTATGAGAGAGCTGAAATGTTTTGTGATTTATATCTAATTTTAATGCTACTAAGCTAAAAATATTGAATTACCATAAATGTACTCATTTATATATGGTAGAAGTATGAGAACAGAACTGTTCCCATTCACTTTCCCTACTTGAACGCCATTGTTTAGACGTTGTGATTACTCATCAAAATACATGGCTTCAATTTGTAATTTCCCTATTCCAGGTGGCAGGGTAGCAGGAACTTCTCTAACCTTAGAGTGTAAGATAAATCACAAACAAACGCTGCTAGAGTCCTTGAGATTCAACAGTTTCACTCACAGCTAAGCATCAGCCTTAGCTCACATCATATCAGTTTTGGGCAGCTTTTACCTTTCCCTGATTTACCATGTGTCTTTAGCTGCAGCTTTCATTCTAGCGTGGGTGTGTTTGCTCGAGTGTGTGATGTCATGTATCTATTATAGTACAGAGTAGTGCTGTTTGAAAAATTTTCATTAACACTATCTCATTATAGGCCCCAAAGAGCAAAGCGTGAGAGATGGACCAATAATAACGGTAGATGGGTTTTATGTCAGAGCATTACAATATATTATACATCATGCCCCAGAGATACCTAATATGATCCAAAAAGGCTTGAACTATCTGAGTGAAAAGTTTCTAAATGTAAGGAATAGACTTCACAGTGCACCAGATCCCACAAAGAGACAGCAAGAGAACACAGAATCAAGTCCTCCTCTAAACAATAAAGATTTCCATGAAGATTACATTCATGAATCATTTCATCCAAGACGCAGACTTTCACCAGACTTTAGTAAGTATGAATTAATATATTAGTATAATTTAAGAGATGCTTCATAATTCTTTGTGAATATTGGTGTATTAATAATGTAGCAACAACTATTGCAACTAGAAAACTTTACTCTAAACACTAACAATAAGGAAATTATATTTTACCAGCCTGTCAGAGAAATTTATTAGGCCATTATTATAAGTAATAATAATATTTTAGATTAATTTTGCTTCACCCAGTCTAGTCGATAAATACATTTCCATGAACAAATCTGAATATAAAAGTAATTCTGCACATTATTTTGTCTTTTTTTTTTCTTAGCAAAGTATTTGAACCCTGAAAATAGAAAGATAGCGGAGCGTGGCCAGGTTATTGAGGAAGGTACAGAGCCTGTGGCAGTGGATCTAAAGCCTCACATAATTATTGCAGTGTCCCTACTCGTTACTGGAATATTATTCTTTACTGCTAGCATTATCCTCATCATTGCATATTGTAAATCCAAGAAGACGAAAATATCTGAGACAGATGAAGAATCTGGTAATGGAAATTCATCAAGGAAAAGTGGAATGACCTCTAACAACATCAGGTATGTTATGAGAATGTTCATGTTGATAATTATATTATAAGTAAATGAACTGACTTTGTGCAATACTGGTTATTGTACATTGAGCAGTCTTCTGCAGTACATGCAATATCATGAGAAAGATGAATGCAACATAAATTGGTCTGAAAAATATTTTCCTAACTTCCTATAAATATTTTTCGGCCGCTTGAACATTTAACTTGCATGAATAACTCCATATTGACTCTGAAGTGTCACTGTAACTGATACTAGTGATGTGCTTGAGCACAAATGGAAAGCGAGCCTGTGCACAAATGAAACACTGCAGAAGAATCTAGGAGTCGATTTCTAAAAGTATAAGTACGTAGCCATTGTGACCATACTTTATCTAACAAATACAGAACTAACTTTCTTACCTCAACTTCCCGGTACTTAGTATCTAATGCCGCATTCTGACTATCTAAGTTAGCAAGCACTCACAGATAACTATTGACAGCCGAGTTTTTAAAATATGTCTGTTAAAAAATCTCAATACCATAATAACCTTTGACATTTTGCAGCTTGAAAAGAAGAATAACAAGGTCTAAAGAAATACTGCATAGTGTTCAGTCTAACCGTAAGTTTTAAGACCTAAGTGCGTCTTGCTGCATTAAGAAATATTGTAATCCTAAAGGGTAAACAATAAAATTACTTGAATGATACGGAATCGCTAAACTGAAATATATATATATTATATATATAATACTATATATTATAAAAAATATCCTCGATTTTCAATTGTGTTACCCCTGATAGTCTCTTTTGCTTCACTTGCTCGCCAATAATATAGTTTCCAAAGCATAAATCAGTAGCAAAACCGATGATACATTGTCTAGTTGTATTCCATATTGTAAATAAAATGTGTTTTCAACTGCGCAGCAGCTTTCTTTGAATTTTTAAATTTTATTACATATTGTGTCACCATAAATATTGAATTTATAATTATAATTATAATTTTATTTTTTTACTGCAGTAGGAATAAAGTTGCCCCAACTGGATGTTAGATAGTTAAAGAATACTCTAATAATAGACATTTAAATTACTTATTACTGTGTATATTTTGATATTTAATTAATGGGGCAACTTTAAAATTGTTGAAAAGTTTGCTTTGCTGGGCTAATCAACATTATGCAGATCTCAGTGTGAGTGCACAGGTACATGACTAACAGATTTTTTGTGAAGAGTAATGTCAAATGTTTTGTGAAGAGTAATGTCAAATGTTTTGTTGAAATGGCATCTTGTTATTATGCGGAGAGCAGCAGTATAACAGTAATGGAGAGTACTCTTGGATGGGATTCAGAAATATTACAATAGTATGTGCAGAACATCTTAAATAGGAATTGAAGTTTAACACCTTTCATCCAAACAGTTAATAGAGTATGCAAGAGATCAGATGAAATGATGATGAGTTTTGATGTGTTTTCCCTGTAGACGAGGTAGTATCTGTGATCAGAGATAAGCTCCAGAATGATAAAAGTCTAGATGAGAGAACATGTCTATCTCCTGAGTGCATTACAGAATTATTAGAGGTCAGCCTTAGGTCAACAGGTACAACGGCAACTGTTATGAACAAGTAGTTGGAGGTTCTCCTGTTTCTGCAGTAGTGGTCAACTTGTACATGAAGTTATTGGAGGAAGTAGCTTTAAACTCAGCTCTAGTTATGAAAACGATATGCAGATGATATCTTTTTAATGGTTAAGAAGGGAACTCATATGACATTAGTTGGACCACTTAAACTCCATAAGACCATCTATAAAATTGACTATGGAATCAGGGGAAGACAGTAAGCTACCTTTTCTGGATTGTTTATTGAAGAGAGAGAGAGTGATGGTAGGCTTACATTTCCACTGTGTACAGAAAACCTACACACACAGATAGATACCTTCACTTTAAGTCTCATCATCCTAATCATGTAAAGAGAGGAATAGTGAGAGGCTTGTATCAGAGAGTTAGTAGGGTAACTAATATGAGTGTAAACTTAAGGAAGAAGAGAAATACCTACACAAAGTACTTCAATGCAATGATTATGACAATGCAGCCATTAGGGCAGGCTCTAAACAATTACCTCCTAGAAATCACACAGATACTGTACATGGAATGACTTGATTTTTACTATTCCATACATAGCAGAATTGAGTGAGAGTATTAAGAGAGTGTGTAGAGACTTTGACATCAAAACAGCATTTAAGTCAGGTAAGACACAATAAGGTCACACATCTCATCAAAGTCAAAGTTATACTGTATCCTTTAGTACCCAGTTATCCCTATAGTAGTATGGCCTGCAGCTGTGGTAAATTATATACAATTCAGTCATTCTAGGCTGAAACAATTATAATATAACAGCAATTTTTCTCGTTCTATCAGCCAATATTGTTGATTAATACTTAACTAAACGTTTTGAATTCGAGAGTTCGACCTCAGTTGACTGAGGACTTTGGCAGAAGCTAAACGACATGTTAAGTTTTAATTAACATTGGCTGTTAGAACAAGAAAATTTGTTATTATACATGTATATTAAAATTACATCTAAGTGAAACCATAGAGTGAAAGAACATCAGGATGTACATCTAAGTGAAACCATAGAGTGAAAGAACATCAGGATGCTTGTACGAGAGGTGATGAGAAGTTATCAGCCATTGCTGAACATGCTTGGCACGGAGTTCACCCTATTCAAAGGGAAGAGATAGAGTTGTAGAAGAGCTTGTAATAATCATGAGTTAAAGATCAAGGATGAATTACACATACAGATGACACCAGACAGCAACAAGTTTAACACAGATATAAGTTTAGAGCTTCCAGATTGCTGGCTGTCTATGTGCTGCATGCAAATCACCCTATTGCACCATGAGTGACCATTCGCCAATGGATTAACTTGTGATGGGAATCTACAAAAACCATACAATTGATGAAGTGTTTAAGCTTTATTCACCATTTCATCATAATTTTAGTCAGCAGTAGCTACCATACCTATTTGCCACAACTAAACAGTAGACGTACCCAACAGTAATCTTGCTTGGTTAAATGTTTACTTTATGGTGTTTTTTTTTTACTAAGCCGTAGGTATAAAACACAATAATTTCACACACACTGGTTCACTAAAAATAGCAACTAAAGACTATTCTCGAGACTTGATTATAGGACAATGAATTTTAAAGCAAAATATGGTGCCATGTGCATACCTCATCGCTTTTGGTGTGAAGTACACACCAAATTGAATGCGAGTTCATTTCTCAAGGAATAGAGAGTATCTTTATTTACAATAGCTTCAAAACTTGAAGCTGCTCAGGCTTAATTAAAGACCACCCCACCTCCTGTTCAATAAATTAGTCTTGATCATTAGATTGGCCTGCGCCACATAGATACTGCGATCAGATTTGGAGCCACATAATAACTCCAGTACAATCCGATTACTCTCGCAAGCCAGACCCTTTACCTAGTAGCTACACTGGGAATGGGGGGTGCATCTATAAGGCTGGCCATGCTGCTGCACTTCATTGGCATCCTTGGAACTTTACAGAAGTAAAAGTGCTGAGTTTATAAACGTTCGAGTGTAGTGCATCCATGAATTTGATGTTTATGTAATAAGTTGATTGCAGTTATATGTGACAGGCTCTGGAAAAGGTGGTACAAATTCGATCAACACACAGTTTTGCAGTATGGCTAAAATGATGTTTAGGTTAAATAATTTAATATAATCTGCAAGCTTTCTTTCACATCTGGACAAAGCTTGAATGTTGAATTCAGTTGACAAGCGGTTCAAATAGCTTCTTATACTAAACTGAACAATTGCATCAAAACAGGAATGACTTCCAGAGCATTGTATTTAAGAGAACAAATATGTTACAACAACATGTTCAGAATCAGCTAGTATGTAATTTACATAATCGTGCTTTTCCTTATATGTCGTGATTAAGTTCCACTGGAACAAATTCAGGGAATGCGTTGTCCAGACCTTCTTTCCCCGCTTGCGGTTAGGAAAAGGGTCTGGCTTAGGAGACTAGAATCCAAGTGGAGCTCTCAGCTGTCCTTCTCCCACGCCCACATAAGGATGGAAACGGATAGACTACAGCATACTAGTGTGAAAGGCAAAATGAAGCTGGGATGGCAAAAGAGTTGCGTAACAGAACCAATGCATCATGTGATGTCAGGTACTCTAGTCTCTCCCCCATCCTCACCAGAGCCTCAATCTTGTCATCCAGGGCCGCTGATATAGACTCTACTCTAGTGGGGACCGCAACAAGGTGGCATGGGCGGGATCAACCACTTTAGAACCTGGAATCTGTGTGATGATTGCCTCGTATGGAGTGGTCATGACAGATAATCTCTGACTTGCTGTTGTTTAGAAATAAACCTAGCTTCTCAGCATCCTAGATCACATCCAGGTCATGCAGGATGTCCTCACAGGAACCACCCAACGAGATGTCATGTGAGACAAAAAAGGAGAGGGCCCATAGGATCTCCCTGTTGGACTCCTTCTGCTGAGGAAATGGTTCTGTCACCCCAACGAAGCAGAGTATGCTGTGTGAACTAGCGGATAGATAGAAGGAGCATGGGAACGGATAGCTTCCAACATACTATCCCGGCGGATTGAGTTGAACGCATTGCTGAAATCCTGTTTCACTATGGCGTGCTCCGGGTCTAAGTTAGAAAGGAACTTCCTAGCAGCATGCACTGCAGCCTCTGCACCCCCACTTACACCATATCCAAGTTGGTGGGGAGCCAGCAAAGCAGCCATATCACCCACAACTGAAACCCAGCAACTTTAGCAACCAAACATCTCAGGGTGCATCCTACAGATATTGGCCTGACGCCCCCACATTTCTTTTGAAGAGCCACTAAGGGGGCCCCAAAAAAGAAGGGTCTGCCCTCCTCAGGAGTGCGGCCATCAAGCACTAGAGTAGCGAAAGCTACCAGGGCAGAAACAAAGGGTGACTCTTCTATATCATCTACCGAGGCAAGGAGATCCTTGAGATGTTGAAGCTGTAGTTTGTCTAGACCTCCGGCCGAGCCATTTGGAAAGGATCGAATAGTCCTTGAGATAACGCTGGCCAGGATATCAAAGGTTGCACGTGGGGTGACTGAGGAGGGGATTGTAGAGTCTGGATGTATAGGTGGATGCTTTGATTGTAGAGCGGAAAATGTACTGTCATCATAATCAGCCAGAGTCTCATTGGAGCTTGCCAAACGTATTGCACCTCTCAAATCACCCGCATCAATCTTCCTGGAAACCCGTCTGGCCAGGGTTTCCATAGGGTCCCGGCGCTTCTTGATCTTAGACTGCCTGGGCTTGCTTGCACTGTAAAAATTATAGCGTGAAAACCCACCAAATTCACACCAAACTGGTGGTGTGAATGCCCACCACCTATGCATAGTGTGACCTTCACACTTTCTTCCTAGTGTGAATGCACACTTAGTGTGAAATTCACACTCAATGGAATAGCATGGACCTTTTACCGAACATTAATTATATTCATATGCAGGCAAAAACCAATGCTATTATCATTGTAATCTACCTTATAAATGTTTTGTACACTTGTGTGCTAGATAAGAGAGTTGACTAAGATTTTAGTCGTCTCTGATTAATGAGATCTGGGATTACACCAATCTCTTTTTGGAAAAAAAATGTTGATATGTGTTACTAGAATTAATGTAACTTAGAATAATTCAGCATTAATGTAAGTATGAGTTCATAGTGATTGTGGTGAGAATTCACACTAAATTTGGTGTGCACTTCACACCCAAACAATGAGGTGTGCGCATCACACCATATTTTGGTGTGACTATTGTTACAAGTGATTCACGCTTAATTTGGTGTGAACTACACACCTTTTGGTTTACAGTGTGGTCTGGAAGGGGGGTGCTCCTCCTTAAGCTGGGTCTTTAGACGGCTGGCTAAAGGCTCATTAGGACTACCTTTATCTGGGAGCCTGAGACAATTGGTAGCGAAACTGAAAAGTCTGTTCCATGATGGCACATCATACCAACTCACAACTTGTTCCAATGTGGCTGTCAGCATGCAACAACACAGCTCCCTAGCAGCCTTGGGGATTCTTTTTACAACTGTGACATCAGGAAAACACTCCACTACTCCCTGGTGAGCTTCAATTGGAATAGGCACTGGAGATTCCGATGGCTGTGACTGGCTGAGATGGTTATCATGGTCTTGAGGTTCACTACTGTCGCTATTGATGACTTTAGGTGGCTTTCCTGCTCTTCTGCCTGCTGGCCCATGACTTCTAATAACACCAGAACTTGTCAGACAGATCTTCCTAAGGCACACTGAACACACCGCCAGTCATGCATGCATAGTTGCCAACTTTTAGATACAAAATGTAGGCACAACCGGCGAGCTTGCGCGCCTGAAATTTTTTGCCATGACCACGCCCCTTTTAAAATTAAACCACGCCCCTTTTGCCACGTCCACGTGCACATCGAAAAGATTCAGTTGATCGTGAACTGATGATTTGTTTTGTGAACTGATGATTTGTTATGTGAACTTGTTTTTAGTCTTTGTGAAGTGATTGGCGAGTTGCTTTCTTGCGTTATGACTAAAGATAACTGTACTTTGACCCTACTCGGGCCATAGCTAGCTAAACTAAGTTTCGAGCTGTACTGTTACAGTTTAGCCTTCATTTCCTGGCCTCGGACCCTCTTGGTCGGTGATGTCGGGACAGGAGCGGGACTGGAGCTAGAATGTCGGGATTGCCCGCCAGAATCGGGATGGTTGGCAACTATGTGCATGGTCACTAATTTTGTTGTATAATTGACAGTTTTAAATTTTATTGTACTACTACTAATTCTTAGTAGAGGAAAGTTAGGCAGAGCGTTAGGCAAGTGTATTTCGATAAAATGAGATATGTCAAATAAAGTGAGGCTGGCCAATATATACCAAACCTGCCAAAAGGTGAGGTGAGAAATAACATGAACGTGTGTGCATAGGTATGGGTTGAATAAATTCAGGTTGTGTGAATGTAAGTACATGAATAAGATGAGTGTGAATGAATGAAAATGCATTAGGGTAGGGTGACATGGACAAGTCTAGGGTAGCATGAATAAGTTTGCTTCATGTGGGAGGAAATCATTCTACCACAGAACTCTCCATCAGATTTGTCCTCACTCAGGTACTTGACGTCAACATTGAAGACCATGTAAAGCTTGCATTCCGTGAGCGTTTTTATGCCGTGACGACGTAAGCGAGCAATCGCAGCTCAACTGTGGATCACGACTTCAACGTGAGTAGCTTAGTTTTGCTTGATGTGCCACCCAGACTAATGTGTGACGAAATTGCAGAAAGAAATTATTTGAATTGAATCCCCCTAAGCAGGAAGGGAGTAATTCTTGTTAGGTGCAGAAGCAGCAGATATATCTAAGAATTGTTTTGACTCATTTGCACATTGCACAAAAGCACAAAGTTCTGCTAATACCACTCTGTAATAGTTATACACATTATCTCTTTCATAAGCACAGTCTGATCTCACCAATTTGAGCAAATTCTATTGTTACAAATACATTCCACTCCACTAAAATCCCATAGCTAGTTAATGTTTTTTAACTCCTACCTCTCCATATATTGATTGTCGCTCTATTAGTCTCATTCTCTTACTGACAATAACAGCATCAACCATTAAATTTATATAAGAAACTTTGATAAGCATGTGAAAAAACAAAACAAAACAAAACCAAACCAAAAAAATTCAAAAAACAAACAAAGAAACAAACAAACCAAAAAAACGACATCAATCCAGTTGGAAACTTGAGCTAAAGTTTTAATCAACATAGAACTAGAACTAAGAAAATTTGCTAGTATTACAAAATCATTTCTCAGAACAAACACAAACTTGCTGGGAAAATTAAAATCTAGTTATGTATTAGTATAGCTTGTGCAATGAAATATCGAGTTATGTATTAGTATAGCTTGTGCAATGAAATATCTAGTTAGGTATTAATATAGCTTGTGCAATGAAATATCTAGTTAGGTATTAGTATAGCTTGTGCAATGAAATATCTAGTTATGTATTAGTATAGCTTGAGCAAAAAAATATCTAGTTATGTGTTAGTATATCTTGTGCAATGAAATATCTAGTTATGTGTTAGTGTAGCTTGTGCAACGAAATGAGCAATGAAATATCTAGTTATGTGTTAGTTTAGCTTAAGCAATGAAATATCTAGTTAGGTATTAGTATAGCTTGTGCAATGAAATGGGTAAATACAATCAAGTAAGAGAAGCTAAATATGCAAGAGAAACTCACCCTAGTCTCAGCAGAGCCTTCAATTGCAGTACTCCCATACTACTCAGCACCAAGCAAAACTACCTACCCACAAACAGCCCGTGTAAGTGCTATAAACCTTTCCACATGCGTACTTCAACGCGCAGAAAGTTAACGTGGCCACACCCATATACATATAGACCTTGAGAGTTCGCGTGATTGGTACTAGTAGCGTCTATCTTATAAGTGAAAAGTGCCGTAACAAAATGATGATCATCTTGTTACTTATATATACTTTTACACTACACATGGTTGAGGGTAAGTAACATTAAAATAAATCACAGTATAGCTAAAATTATTTTTATTTATTTAGTATTTTGTTGGTCTGGGAATGGTTAATTGTTATTTAACTGAAAACATTAAAACTATATCTTAATTTCGCAAGATATCATAGCTAAGCATTAAAAAAAAAAGTCAGTTGAATTTAATGTAAAAAGTAAAACTAAAAGATTCAAAATAGCAAATGTATCCTAGAGAAGATATAACAAAAAGTAGTTTGGATCTGTACACTTAGCCACTGTATAGCTAATAATTAAGACATGGCAATATCAAGTAACCTTCACGGTAGTGCTATTATATCTTGATTTAAACCTCGCTTATGACTTTTTAAGTTCTTACTAAAATCTTTATGTAGGTAGATCTAGCTTTAGCTATCCTAAATGGTGTCTAAATTGGTTCATAATTTGAATAATACTGGTGGTGTTTTACCAGCTGGTGATTACAAAATTATTTCTTGGACCAAATACCAATTTTTTGGCATTACCTATAAGTTAGGTATCAGTATAGTTTGTGCAATGAAAAAGGTAGATTTAATTGTGGTCTGTATAATGGAAACTAAACATGCAAGACATACCCACTACCAGTGAGTGTGCCTTGCATGTGGTAGTCTCAGAGAATCTTCATTTGTAGCACTTGACATAGTATTCAGCACAAGCAGAACTACAGAGGGCAGCAAGAATATATTAGCTTACCTGACTACAAGTACTCTCAGGAGGCGCTATATAAAAAATGGGTCGAAATACAAAAACCAAATCTCCAATAACATAAAATTCTGAGTAGTTAATAAAACGATTAATAACTTGTAATTTTCAATAACATTGCGTGGTGGACAGGCTATCACTAAACAGACTGGACCACTACTATATAACACTTTCCGGTGCGCTGCACAGTTAGGGTTAACAACGCGCAGAGTTAGCGTGGCCACGCCCACATAAAGGGCTTGGAGTTTGCGTCATTAGTAGTTGTAGCGTTTATCCTAAAAGTGAAAGTGCGGTAACATGATGATTTTGTTTCTTATTTATACTTTTGCGCCGCATCTAGTGGTAGGTAAGTTACATTGATATGAAGGACTTTAAAGATAAGATATAGCTAATACAGTATATATTAATTTGTAATAATTGGCAATATGAAATTCATTGGTCTCCTTAACTTTGCTATAGCTAATAAATAATGATATTTTAGATTATAATATCGAACTAGCAATTTGTCTGGGCACATAGTGTTAGTAGATAGACACTCTTGTGGCTTGTGCCTATTCTCCTAACTCACTATTAATGTGTGAGGAAGCAATTATCAGAGGACTTTATCAGCCCCAAGACTTAGCCCGTTCACCTCTACACCTTTATAAGACTTACATATATGTCTGGTACAATTTACGACTTTGCTCAATTTTTAGATTGGCATTCTCCTTTTTATACTCCGACATGGGAAAAGTTCAGAATGAGTCAACAGGCTACAGATTCGCTTACAGGGAACTAAAATTGAATTATAAACGCGACTACTACGTTCAAATGCCAGTCCGGCGTTGGCGACCCTTTATCATACCAATTATGTGAGCGTGGGGATAAGGAAAGCGTCTTGTGGGAGCTTGTGGTATGGTGAGCTAGGTCGTGAGCCTCCTCGACAGTAGCTGCCACCAGAGAATTCAATGTCAGAATACACCACACTCCAGTCAAGGAGCTTCCTAGTCCAAGTGTCAACTTAGGTTTGGAACAAGTTGAGGCAAGCCCTTCCTATCCTTAGGTTAATCAGCCAGGGATACCTCCCAGACAGAGTTCTAATTCTTAAGAGAGGAAAGTTAGGCAGAGCCTTCCCCTAGTGTATTTCGATAAAGTGAGATCATTACAATAAAGTGAGGCTGGCCAATATACACCAAACCTGCCAAAAGGTGAGGTGAGAAATAACATGGATGAACGTGTGTGCATAGGTATGGATTGAATAAATTCAGGTTTTGTGAATGTAATTACATGAATAAGATGAGTGTGAATGAATGAAAATGCATTAGGGTAGGGTTACATGGACAAGTCTAGGGTATCATGAATAAGTTAGCTTCATGTGGGAGAAAGTCATTCTACCACAGAGCTCCACATCAGATTTGTCCTCACTCAGGTACCTGACGTCAACATTGAGGACCATGTAAAGTTTGCGTTTCGTGAGCATTTTTACGCCGTGCCGTAAGCGAGCAAACACTGTGGGTCACATCTTCAACGTGAGCAGCTTTGTTTCGCTTGATGTGCCACCCAGACTAATGAGTCGAAATTGCGTAAAGAAATTATTTGAATTGAATCCCCCAAAGCAGGAGGAAGGGAGTAATTCTTGTTAGGTGTAGAAGCAGCAGATATATCCAAGAATTGTTTTGACTCACTTGCACATTGTACAAAAGTACAAAGTTTTGCTGACTCCACTCTGTAACAGCTATACACATTATCTCTTTCACAAGCACAGTCTGATCTCACCAATTTTAGCAAATTCTGTTATGTTACAAATACATTCCACTCCACTAAAATCCCACAGCTAGCTAATGTTCTTTCAACTCCTACAGTCCAGTTTCATCTCCAGTATATTGATTGTCACTCTATTAGTCTCTTTCTATTACTGACAATAACAACATCAACCATTAAATTTCATCAGCTATTATTACTTATACTTCATATTTTCCAACCCAAAAAAAACAAAATAACAACAACAAATAAAATACAAAACAAAGGATAAAAACAACAACGACACAAATCCAGTTGGAAACTTGATCTAAAGTTTTGATCAACATAGTGGCTGTTAGAACTAAGAAAATTTGCTAGTATTACAAAATCATTTCTCAGAACAAACACAAACTTGCCGGGCAAAATATAATCGAGTTATGTATTAGTATAGCTTGTGCAATGAAATATCTAGTTATGTATTAGTTTTGCTTGTGCAATGAAATATCGAGTTATGTATTAGTATAGCTTGTGCAGCAATGAAATATCTAGTTATGTGTTAGTATAGCTTAAGCAATGAAAATCTAGTTATGTGTTAGTATAGCTTGAGCAATGAAATATCTAGTTATAGGTATTAGTATAGTTTGTGCAATGAAATATCTAGTTAGGTATTAGTATTGCTTGTGCAATGAAATGGGTAAATGTAATCAAGTAAGAGAAGCAAATATGCAAGAGACACTCCCCTAGTATCAGTGGAACCTTCAATTGTAGTACTCCAGGTACTAATTAGCACAACTACCCACAAACAGCACATGTAAGTGCTATAAACCTTTCCCACACGGGCACTTCAACGCGCAGTAAGTTAGCGTGGCCACACCCACATACATATAGGCCTTGAGAGTAGTTGGCATGATTGGTAGTAGTAGCGTCTATCTTATAAGTGAAAAGTGCGGTAACAAAATGATGATCATCTTGTTACTTATATATACTTTTATATTATACGTGGTGGAGGGTAAGTAACATTAAAATAAATCACAGTATAGCTAAAATTATTTTTATTTTGTAGCATTTTGGTAGTCTGGCAACTGAAAAAATTAAAACTAAATATAAATTTCTCAAGATATCATTAGCTAAGATTAAAAAAAAAAGTCAGTTGAATTTAATGTTAAAAGTAAAACTAAAAGATTCAAAATAGCAAATGTATCCTAGAGAAGATATAACAAAAAGTAGTTTCATCTGTACATTTAGCCACTGTATAGCTAATAATTAAGACATGGTAATATCAAATAACCTTCACAGTAGTGCTATTATATCTTAATTTAAACCTCGATTTTGACTTTTTAAGTTCTTACTGAAACCTTTATGTATAGCTAGCTTTAGCTATCCCAAATGCGTGTCTAAATATTTGTTCATATTTTGAATAATACTGGTGGCGTTTTACCAGCTGGTGATTACAAAATTATTTCTTGGACCAAATATCAATTTTTTTGGGCATTACCTAGTTAGGTAGAAAAAGGCAGACTTAATTTTGTAGTCTTTATAATGGAAACTAAACATGCAAGACACACCCACTACCAGTGAGTGTGTCTTGCTTGTAGTAGTCTCAGAGAATCTTCATTTGTAGCACTTGACATAGTATTCAACACAAGCATAACTACAGAGGGCAGCAAGAATATATTAGCTTACCTGACTACAAAGTAATCTCTCAGTAGGTGCTATCTCAATAATGAGCCCCTAACCCTTTCCAGGTGCGCTGCGCAGTTAGGGTTTTTTTTTTCCCCAAAGAGGTAAAAGATCAGCTATACAACCGGTAAAAAAAAAGACAATAATAAATATATACAAAAAGTTCAGACTACACCGTCCAGGGAGGGGGGTATGGTGGGGAGCCGGTGGAGCCACAGGGATGCATTGCCCAACCATAAAGTCACTGTCGCCAGGGCGGGCCTGGAACCAGGCAGTAAGCCAGGGGGTCTCCTTGGAGTGTGCCAGAGCAGCGGACTGGGAATCAGCGTGGATGGCGTCGGACAGCATTGTTAAACAACGCGCACAGAGTTAGCGTGGCGCGCCCACATAAAAGGCTTGAGAGTTTGCGTTATTGGTAGTTGTAGCGTTTATCCTAAAAGTGCTGTAACAAAATGGTGATGATTTTGTTACTTATTTATACTTTTACGCTTCATCTAGTGGTAGGTAAGTTACATTGATATGAAGGACTTTAAAGTACAAAAATAAGATATAATACAGTATAAGTAATAATTGGCAATATGAAATTCATTGATCTGGTTAACTTTGCTACAGCTAGCTAATAATGTTACTTTAGCTTATAAATATTGAACTAGCAATTTGTCAGGCACATAGTGTTACAGTTTGTCCAAGTAAACTTGGCACGACCCCAAGCTCGGTAATTGAGGAATGCATTTAGTACTTTACTGGAAGCAATTTATTTATGTGAATCCAAGTCAATTAAGCGCTCAAACGTCAACGTTGCGCTGGGAAAAGGGGCGGTAGGCAGGTGCTCATTAATACTGTAACTATTGAAAGAAAGAAATTTGGTGAAGTTTACGGAGTTTTCGGGCGCTGTATAACTCATCTCATCTGTTTTCAATAATATTTATGTTTATTACGGGCAGATAATGTACAGCAAATGGAAATCGCAAACGGGGCTGTCGATTGTACCTACTGTGTCCCAAGAAATATTTTGATTTTCACAGGATTCAGCAGTGCAGCACTGTTAACTTGTAGCTAAAGTTACTAGACTTTCATGTTAATAAAATTATCAATTGTTTCATTTATTTATTGTATATGAAAAATTGATGAAATGATAGAATTTAAGTAATACACATACAAAAAATAGTAGTGATCCGAGTTGAAGGTGAAATTCTGCCTGAGTTAGTCCTAATCCTTACAATAAACGGCACCTATAATAGTGAAGAAAAGAAATTGGCATAAACACGGCTTTGACAAGCACACATTTTAACCGCAACCAGCCTAAGTGTGGCTGTATTACAAGTTGCTAGCTAAATGAGAACTAAATCACTTAAATATATTGGCTATACTGTATTTGTTCTTGAACAGGTAGACAAATAATTTTACCAACATCCTATCAGGTGGTCCTGTACCCTCTGTGACGACAACAGAACACTCCTGTTTCCACACTGCAATTTAAGCTAATCTTACATGCTACATGGAGGAATTCACTTAATCATAAGCGTGCTGTTTAGATAGAATATATTTAGACTTGGTGTGCTGCTATTAATGGTAATTTGGCTTTACTAAAACAAGAAGTATATAGGAAGTATACATTCATTCTAAGGGCTTGAGATCATAAACTCTCTATTCTTTGTCTTATTAGCTAAGAAAAGACTAAACCTAAATTATTCTCGAAGAATATAATGAAGAATCTTTTCATGTATTTTAGTATAAAATGCTTTTTGCACCATTTTGTGTTGAAAAACAATACAAAAGCGATGTAAGGTAGAACTGTACTGGACAGGACAGCATGGCCACATAATAATCAGTTGTAAAAATCAGGACTAATTGATTCTTTAAAGAATGAAGTGAAAGAAATACTATTGTAGAGATGATAAAACTTGACAAAAATTTAAACCAAAATTAAATATAATCTTTACACTGTTAAAAATGGGGTGTTTGGTGTTAAATAGGAGGTGCTACCTGGACACCCCAGTTTAAAGCCTAATATTGTCCCCAAAGTTAGTCGCAACTAAATGATATTTGAAATGAAGAAACTAATGGATATAAGCTATTATTATATAAGCTCACTTGGTAAAGTATGCGTTGGTGTAGAAGTTATAAGGGCTTAAAGTGGGGTGTCCAGACCGCGTATCCTGGCAAACAGCTCGCGAGGTGTTATTTAAGCACGCATTATAACAGTGTATTCATTTAGTTATTAACAATAATGATTAGCTAATCCTTTAACATAGCATTATCAGATAAACTCAACTAAAACAAAAATTGCCATCAGTTTTATTTAAATTACCAATTAATGGAGATTTGAAATTAAAGAGAAAGCTCTACCTGAACTCTTAGTCAGCACTTTTTTTTTGAAAAAAACAACAACACACAAAAACAACAACTAAGTCCAAATGTCATGTATTTTTCCTGCAACGTAAAACAACATCTTGAAATGAAATGCAAATAACTGCAACAGCAACATTAACCTTGTCATGTGGGATGACCCACCCCACCTCCTCCCCTCCCTACCCAGATAAACCTCCGTAACCATTAATGGAAGGAGGGGGATTGGTAATGCGCAGGAGCCTCCCTCCCAGCCAATACTTGGAACCAGGTCCTGCACCCCCCAGCTAGATCCTGCTAGCGCACCACTGCTAGATCCTGCTAGCACACCACCGCTAGACCCTGCTAGCTCACCCCTGCTAGATCCTGCTAGCTCACCATTAAACACCCCTACTAGCCCGTGATAGCACCCCCATGCTAGCACCAGTTAGCACCCCCGCGCTAGCCCCTGCTAGCCCTTATTGGCCTCCTCCCGGCTTACTCTATGGCCCATTCCGCTAAGCCAGGTGCCCTGATAAGCCTTTCCCCTGCTACGG
>WLWD01004877.1_pt1 | contig 20884 bp, 11 predicted proteins | sample 6712731 | NCBI WGS metagenome assembly WLWD01 (sample SAMN12718690, study PRJNA576275) | sponge metagenome | isolation source: marine sponge | host: Mycale hentscheli | place: New Zealand: South Island, Marlborough, Capsize Point | collected 2014-11-01
TTCAACTTTCACGAGGAATTAAATCATGAGTGTGACGAAATTTGTGACATAACTATTTGCATTTTGTTTAAAAACTAATTATTTTGAAATATGTATGATTAATGGATAGTAACTGGTATTTAGATATACCTTCACCACTTAATAAAATAAATATACAAATATTGAAATTAATCTTTTTTGTATAATTCTTGGAATAAAGTAATAATTAGCGTAATGTTCTTTTTGGCTGGAATTCTTTGAAGTTAGGTAAGGGTAAGGGGATTTGTTTTAGTAAATAAAATAACAATAAAAAAAATATTACTTTAGCTGTATAGCTAGATGCAATCTCGGTTGAGCACTGGACCAAGTGCAACCTTTGTGCTATCACACAAAATATTAGGCCAAAAGTCCTATAGTGTGCGGGTCCAGTGCTCCCCGAGCTCTAGTTGATTAATTGATTGACTGACTAACTGACTACCAATTTTGGTTTGGTTGGTTGTTTGTTCTATTCATACTGATATTTTGCTTTTGCAGATATTACTGGAATAGCTGTATAAAAGATATTGATTCATATATTCAGACATGTTTGGATTGCCAGCGTGTGAACAAACGACTAGAAAAACCAGCTCATTCTCTTCATCCTATCGAAGTGCACAGTCCATGGTACCGAATCGGAATTGATCTCATTGGACCATTACCACGTTCAAAATCTGGAAATGCCTACATAGTCACCTGTTGCGACTATTTCACAAAATGGCCAGAGGCTGCGGCAATTCCTGACAAATCTGCTTCTTGTGTAGCACAGTTCTTGTACACACTTATTACAAGACATGGCAGCCCAGTAATTGTTCAATCTGATCAGGGAAGAGAATTTGTGACCAGATGCAATAAAACCACTAAATTCATTTTATAAAAAAAAATTACACTGCATTTTAAGTATTGCTAGCATTTTTAACAGTTTAATTGAAAGCTGGAAATAGAATGACATTGCTTAGAAATGATATTAATGTTGGTCTTTTTTCGTAAGGTTAACCAGTATTTGTTTGAGAAGTGGAGCATAAAATTTCAGCTGCTTATCATCCTCAAAACTAATGGTTTAGTAGAAAGATTGAACCAACTCACCAACATGTTAATAAAGCTGAGTGGAGAGAGGCAAAATAATTGGGACGATTACATTGATGCAGCCTTGTTTGCATACAGGCATTCAATCAACACCAATAATGTTTGAAATTGTTTCTCTGCTTTTAAATTATGATTGTAGTTAAATATTACCTTTTAACAACATGTGAGAATCAGAATCCATTGTCTTCCACATTTTACTAGCAGAGTGCTTGGTCGCTATTTGAGCATACTATATTCGATATCTGTGGTAACTTATCTTTACTTACTAGTCAGCAACTACCCCCAAAACTTAACAATTGTGGGTTCATTGGTGCACTTAGCCCCTCCATTGCAACAAGGTCATGGTCCAAAGAGGAAACATAGCACCTCACACACACACACACACACACACACACACACACACATACACTTTTTAGTTAACTCTTCATTATTAACCTATGAGGGGCAGTGGCGTAGCTGAGGGGGGGTTTGGAGGGCCTTGGCCAACCCATCAACAATATTTTATCAATTAATTAGTCATAAATTCAATTTAAACTTGGTTCATACATTTATAGGTCACAAAACTAGGACCCTCCAGCAGTTTCTCTCCAGCTACGCCACTGATGAGAGGTGAGAGTGTCATATTGTCCAATGGCTTGACAATAGCCATGCACAATCACCTGGACTCACACAAAGTTGATATACACATAATAATAATAATAATAATAATAATAATAATAATAATAATAATAATAATAATAATAATAATAATAATAATAACAATAATAATAATGTGGGGGAGGAGGTGGGGGGTTGGAGGTGAGTGGGAATAAAGTATTGAGAATAGAAGGAAGGAGAATAGAAGGAAGGAAAAGAGAGAGGGGAAAGAGGGGAATAGGTAATACTTTGAAAGAATAATTGATTCTTTGGCTATATTTACACGCACGCATGCATGCACACACGCACGCATGCAGCATGCATGCACACATGCGCAAACACACACACATACACACTTGTAGTCCAGTAATGGTAACTGGTGCAAGTACAGAATTTCTTAATTCAATAGGTGACATTTCTAATTTATAGATACCTTTTTTTCAGTTTTCATAGCACATATTTGAAATCTGATAACTTGATCAAGATAACATATCGTCCTGCATCATCAGCTAAATTAACAAGCTGACAATTCTAGATAGTAAATCAAACTAAAAGATAACTATTTAGGACAACAAGTAGCAAATATTGAGCAAGCATATCATTACTTATAATGATATGTTTCATATCATTTAAGCATTGCTTTAAGTCTGATAAATTTTAAATTAAAAACCAGATTTTTGACTAATATAAATACACCCTAAAAATCATATTTATATGAATGCATACCTTTATTCCAGGTTTATCTTTCTAGTATTCAAACAAAAAGATAAGACGAGATATTAGTTCTCTGTACATAAGTGGTAACTTCTAAAGGAATAGTAATAGCAGAAAATGAAGATGGCAACATCAACAATAAAAACAGTCGTTTAAGATCTAAATTGCTTAGATTACCTATAATTAAATCTCTAACACGTCAACATTATACTAGATAGTTAAAAAATATAGTAAAACATCTACAAATTTTATTTCCACTAAATTACTCTTTGTAACAGCCCCAATATTTCCGTGAGTGTTTACAAGTTATTGAGTGCATTGGTTCCTGTAGCTATACAGTCCTCATGCTAGTTATGCCTGTGATGCTTGTTCTTTTGTTGTTGGTTTCTGCACAATCCAACTATAGTGAGGTAGCTGAGCCATGTGGTTAACCACGCACCCTTTATGTACATAATTGCTGCACCGAATGAATATAATTGTGAGACGTTTTAAATGCAGTATATTCTAAATGCAAAACCTGATCTTCTTTAATTCAAAATACACAAGAGCAAATGAAGCAACTGAGAATTGACAATGATATTACGTGCATTCTCTAATTGCCTTTAATAATGAATAGTTCTAAAGGAATTCTAACATGTTAATTAACCATGTCTTCACACAATGTGGCAAACAGATCATTTGATTATTGAATGCTCCATGTAGCACGTGTGTAGCGAGTAAAATCTATTGAAATCGTATTAGAAATGATTAATAAAAATATTTTGAAAATATTTAAAGTGCTCGTAAAGTAGTTCTCTTATTAATGTACTCTGACTCAAGTATTGTACATAGCATGAGTCAGAGTATAAAATGGGAGCCGAAGGCAAATGAAAATATCATGTGAAAGTGATTTAGACTTTTTCTCAAACAGTCAGAGTACATTTTTCAATTCATTTTACTCGCTATGCACTGCTTGGTGAATTCAATAAATAGCATAAAATACGGGAGAATATGTAATAGCTAAACCATTGGTTTGAGGAGTTATCCAGCGATAATTCTGAGAGTTGCCATGGTTTAACTATTTTACACCATAGCTACCATTTCTGACAGATAAAAATACTAATCAATGACAGAAGCTATTTAAGCGAAGCTTGCAACTATCGACTAAAAGTGTATTTACCTTGGTGAACAACGTTCTATTTCCACAGCCTTTAGACAAGAATAGTAGTGATAGAACTGATACATCCAGTGAGGTTCAGGGATAGCATTTATAAAACCTTTAAAGCCTATAAACTAGGTCCCCTTTTAGCCGCCTTTAGATAAAAATAGTGGCAACTGAGCAGATTTGTTCAGCGAGGCTAACTCAGGAATAGTTTCTACAAGATCACTTACATTTTGTTGTATTCAACTTCATTATTATGTCAAATAATGCTTCTGTGTTGTATATATAATTTAAGCACTTGACTTGTGTACATACATTATTTCTTTCAAACTGAAGATCATGACAGTAACTAAATAATTCTGTCATTTGTTGGCTGAATTTTTTAAAATTATATTGCTAATTTCTAGGAAATATCAGCCAAATTTTATCATTTTCTGAGATGTTTACCCCTAAAAAAGGCTTGTGCAAGAGGCTGAAACATTTTTGGGTATATTTAGCTAATAATAGTAACTAATTAAAAAGCAGTCATTGTAGTAAGGGAATAGTAGCAATTAGGTTTGCAAAAGGTTTAATGAACAGAAAGGCAATATTATACACTACATTATGTAATTGCAGTGGAGAATCTAAATTCGTTTAGTCACCACATTGTCAAATTGGTATAACATGAACTATAACCAGCAAGAAAAAACTTTAAAACAGTACATTGTCATCATTATTCAACCCAACCAAAAAATGTGAAAAAGGTATTTCAACTTTCAAACTGAAGTCTTCACGGAGTAAGCAAATATGGACATGCTTGATAAAAGTATACAATCACTACAGTATAATCTAATTACTATACAGCTAAGTCCTGATAACTGCTGCTACATAGAAAATGCACTAAAGTAAACAAGATGAGGCCTAGGGTAATATTTTCCCATATCACCTGTGTTCACAGTTATCACGTTGGGTTATTACGTCCTTCCAGGTTACAAATTTGTTTATGGTGTACCAATAACGCTAGCGGATTTGGTCCGATTCCTCCGTCTATTATTGGTACGACTACTCTAGCCCCCAACTATATGACTGAAATGTCTTGGTATCAGAAGGAAGATAACTATTTGCAACCAGTTCTTGAACAATTGCTAAAGGAGAATCAACCAAACCACGGTGATTACCAAGATGAAAGTCCTGCTACAAGGTGTCTCTTGAATTATGGGTCAGCTCCATCTTATCAATGGGCTTCTGTACTGTCAGTTACCCATAAAAGGTACAGCCAGATTCAGGTAACCCTCACTCAAAAAGCCTGGAAATGTTGGAGGAATTGCACAGTGGCTAGTTTGGTGGACACTTGAGGGAGGAGAAGATGCTTAGCAAACTCAAGGAGTGATTTTACTGGCCTGGCCAATATAATAATGTTCAAGATTGGTGCCACACTTGTGCTACATGTGCATGTCAGAATTCTCCACCTTTATTAATTTACTCATTTATTTACTTATCCATATGCATACTTATGTGTAAACTCTTATTTATTTTTTTATTTATTCTTTTATTTACTTATTCTTTTACTTACTTGTATTTTATCTACACTTGTTTGTTGATATACTCATCTATATTTATTTATTTTAAACTTCCTCATTTATTTATTTACTCATATATTTATTTATCCATTTACATCCATTTACTTAATTTATTTATTAACTCATATACTCTCATGCTTTATTTATTAGTTCATGTATTTAATTACTTATTCCTTTACTTACTTATATTTTAACTCTCTTATTTATTTACTTCTTCATTTCTTTATTTATATCTTCACTTCTGATTTACTTGTTTACGCATGTTTTCATATTCATTTATTTACCTCTCTTATTTATTCACTCCTTTATTTGCGTATATATTTCCATACTTATATTAAAACTCCCTATTATTTTATTTACTTATTATTTGCTTATCAATTTCTTACTTACATTTAAACTTTCTTATGTATTTATATGAGCATTTATTTACTTATTCATTTATGTATGTACTTATATTAAAACTCTGATCTATTAATTTACTCATTTATTTACTTATATTTAGACTTTTCTTATTTATTTACTCCTCTATTTACCCATTCGTTACTTACTCACATTTAAACATTCCTGTTTATTAATTTAGTCATTTTTTACATATTCATTTGCCTACTTATGTTTAAACTCTCTATTTATTTATTTGCTCTTTTATTTACTTATCTTTTTACATGCTTGTATTTTAACTACACTTGTTTTATTATTCACACATTTATATACTTATTCATTTACATACTCACCTTCAAACTCCCTTATTTATTTAATTACTCATTTATGTATTTATCTTTTTACGTACTTTTACTCATTTATTCACGTATTTATTAACTTACTTTATACTCTTATTTTATATATTTATTCATGCATTTATTTATTCCTTTACTTATTTAATTATTTATATCTTAACTTCTGATTTACTTGTTTACTCATTTGTTTTCTTATTTGTGTACTTACTTTTTAAATGCTCTTATTTTTATTAACACTTTTATTTACTTATTCACTTATTTACGTAATTATTACGCTTTTATTTTATTCATTTACTTCTATTTACTCTTATTTATTTACTCATTTATTTAATTACTTGTATTTAAACTTATTTTTTTACTCTTTTATGTACTTATCCATTTAACTTACCTCTTATTTATTAATTTATTTACTAATTTATTTACTTATCCATTTACTTCCTTATTATGTTAACTACATTTATTAAACAGAGAAGTAATAATCTATTATCTTACACATATCGTACCTTGTAATGCCAAAGTTCGATATATAATTGCTATATAAATTGGTCTTGCCAGAAAATTCAAATTAGCTGTAAATAAAATCAAGAAAGCTCTTACATTTTGTGAGACTTGCTCTTCGTTTCTAGCGTCCGCTTACGAACGCCTCCCTTTATATCGGCCACAAGTTGCTACGCAACCAGAGTCCCATTCGGTAATGAACGCCAGCTATAATGAAGCGCGAAGTACGCGGTTGGCTGAAGCACTGTAAGATAATACACCAGTTTATTTGTGCTTACTTGCGCTGGGAAAATTTTAACCTGGAACTGATTAAAGTCAGAGATGGTAACCGGGTCTCCTCTATGTAAATTCGTTACAGCTACAGTTTTTTTTCCCACTGTTATGGAAAGAATTGCCAAAAGATTTGTTAGCTACGCTCAGTACACTAGTCTGCCCGTCTAGTGTTTCTAGCCCGTAGCGTGAGTTCTAGAGCTCGCTAGAGCTTATAACTGCGCTATAGCTAGCAAATATTTATCTATTTCTGCCATTAAATTTTTTTAAAGAAAAATCGACTAGTAAGGTTTTACCCCGGAATATTGAAAAAAATTGTGCGCCACGTTTAGGCTGATTTTTCCAAAACTGGTCACATATATTTTTCTAGATATTGAAGTTTCATATAAGCGAGGATGCCTCACTACAAATAGGAGACCCAATGACCTAACAGCCATAGCTATTCAGGTTTTTTCAGTTTCATGAGCGTGGCAATATTCAGAAAATATCTTGAAGTCATGTTATTGTTTATTTGTTCGTTTTTCTGTTTTTTGGTTTTTTTCACTTTTCATTCCCTGTCATTCACCTATTTTTTTTCCTGTTCAATTTTTACATTTTGGTTAACTTGTGGTTTTTATTTAACTTTTGTCATGGTGGTTTTTTTATTGTTTCGTTTCTTTCTTTCTTTTTGCAACTGAAAAATTACTGTATCTTTACCATTAAGGCCTCATGATGGTGTTCTGGCTGTTAGTACCATATAGGCTTTCTAGCTCAGAGAACTTACTATTCCAATCTAGTGGGAAGAAGGCAATATTTCTTAGAATAATTTGCTTACATGTAAGTACGTGCATTTGTTTGATTTTTGTTCATGGAGCATAGGGCCCAATTTACAAGGCAATTTGACCATGTTTTATTTATATGTGATATAAGTGTGCTGGATAATAACTAATTAAATTTACCAAGGAATGATCTAGACGGGACACTACTTGTGTCTTTTGAGCCCCTCCCACCCCTCTTTTTCATTCAGAAATAGCTATTAATTTCATGCCACTAAGTTGAATTACAAGAAGTAATATATCAACATTAATTGTACAGTCAATAGTTTCATACACATTGTTATAGAAAGGTCAATAAATAAATTGAGCATTTCATGAATTACATTGCTGGGGAAAATAAATTAATTTTAGTGATTTAGTGCATAATAATTTATAACTATAACCAAGTTTTGTTTCATGACCATACAATTTTGCCCCATAGCCTCTCTTTAATATTTTAATAGAATTGTATCATCTTTTTTTTTTTTTTTGCTGGTGTTTTTTTTTTCAGCGTCTCCTCCCCCATTGGACATGGAGTTTCCATCCCAGTCTTCATCCCCTTCGCATCTTCACCTTATTGATCTTACGCCAGTCCACCACATTCTCAATCCTCCGTCAAGCGTCCACATTTTCAATCTTTTCACAATCCTCCGCCGTGCCTATCTTCAGTTGAGCCAATACTATCCAAATGGCCATTTAGCCGCAGGCTAGGTGGGGTTAATCCAAGGCAGAAGTTCCGGTGTGTTGGGTAAAGATTGCACGGAGCGCGCACGCGTGCCGGGCGGGTGAACAGCGGGAGCACGAGGTCAGTGTACCATTCAGTCATTTGAGAAACGACGCTAGACTGAGTTTCAAGGTTCTGCGTTTCTTGAGAGACTGAAACTTGCGAGTAGGAGTGAGCATGGCCGAGGAAGGTACCTCTACCGATGGAGCTACCGCGGGACCGACTCCAGAGATGGTCGCCTGTATACAGAAGGTGGTTGAGGAGACGGTCAAGCGTCTCGTGGCTCGGCCTAGCGAGGGCTCAGGAGAGGGTTCGTCTACGGACGGCGCCGCCGGAAGTACTCCAGCATCGGCTGCTGGTGAGCCAACTCGGTTTGGGTTGGGAGGGTAGTAGTTACGTGATCCCTCACCCGGGGATGCTCCCGAGGGCTGGAGGCTGTTATGTACGTGGGATGGTGGTAATGGGACCGGTTGGCTTAGCCTCCAATACTGAATAGGTTCCATAGGCACTAGTATTGTGGTGGTCCTGGTGTGCACAGGTTCCACACTTAGTAGGTAGGTAACCAGTGGTGTGACCCTGGTTTAGGAAATACAATAATTTTATTTATTTATTATTTATTTATTATTTTTTATTATTTATTTATTATTTATTATTTATTAGTATTATATATCCATTTATCTATTATTCCCCTTTTGTTTCACTGCATTGTTGTGTGTACGTCCTGTGGTGCGACCCAGGTCATGGTGCCGGTGGTGTGACCCCGGTGTCGCTGTACGTATGTGAGCGAGGGATGTTTCCTGTGGTGTGACCCAGGGTCTTATGTGCCTGCTGTGTGACCCCGGCATGGTGTGTTCCTCTGGTGTGAGATGCTCCCTGTGGTGTGACCCAGGGTCGCGTGGGCCCAGTGGGGACCAGTCTCTGCTTTGCTGCTATGGCGAAGGCAGATTGGTTGGCAGCCAGTGGTGTGACCCTGGCTGTGTGCTTTCTCAGGTATCGCACTACTTGTGGTGTGACCCTGGGTGTGTGCTGATTTTGGGGGGCCTTATTTACATGTGTCACTGAAACCGTGTTGGTGTTCATGTAGGGCTAGGCATAGTTGACGCTGGCCGAGTGCGCGATCTCGGTGTTCCGGTGATCAACAACGATGTGCCTCCATCAGTGGCCCCTGTGGTTGGACTCAAGAGTGCCGGAGCAGGTCTGGAGCCAGCCAGCACCAAGAAGGGTGATGTGGCGGTGCAGAAGTATCAGTTGGGCCCCACTTTGCCGGTGGTACCGGCACGCATCGTGCGACGTGTGTTGAGGGGTGATTACGTGGACATGGCCGAGTTGACAGAGGACAACCTAGAGTTGGAGCTCCGTCGGTCCACTGAGGGCGAGGAGGGGAAACCAACCCCCCTGAGCAAGTTGAAGCCGGTGGCAGATCCGTTGACCTGGGCGAGGTCCTTCTGCCTATATGCCGGGATTGTTGTGAGTGCCCATCCGGACAAGGCCCGGGATCTGTTGGCCTATCTGGCTACTCTGCTGGCGGGGGCCGAGAGAGGCGATTGGTGGAGAGCCTATGACAGTCGGTTTCGGCAGCAAATTCCTGCACTCGAGTCGGCAGAGTTTGGGAAACTGGACCAAGCACTCTACACTCGTTCCATCTTTGCCACTGGTGTGGCTGGCAGTGGTCAGCGTGGAGGCCCTTCTGTTCAGGCAGAAGGCAAGAGCACACCACCAGCAAAGAGGCGCAAGGTGGCGCCATGTTATGCCTGGAACGATGGGAGGCCTTGCGTTGCTACTCCTTGTCGTTTCTCACACGTGTGCTCCAAGTGTGGAGGTGATCACCGCAAGTCCGTGTGCCCTCCTCCGGTGGAGAGCTCTTCTGCTCCTGTCAGCAGTGCCTGACCTGAGATTGCTTGAGACTGTGGAGCCCTTGTGTGTTCATGACTTTTGTGTGTGTTTCATTTGCTATCCGAACATTGTCGATTTCAATGTGTTGATTGTTGTTGTTGTGGTTACAACTATTTGATGGTATTTCCTGGTGTTGAGTGAAAACTTGTACTTGGGTACACTGTTGTGTTTGTGTGAGTAGGAGTGTTTGCGGGGGAGTACTCGCATGTGGCTGACCTGCTCATTTTGGCTGGGAGGAGGCTGTTAGACGACACTCCTTCCCGTCTGCTTCCGAGAGAGTGGAGCTCTATCAGGACTCCAATGTGTGCAGGCGTGTGGACGAGCCTCCTGCAGGATCACCCTGACAGAGCTTATTGTGGGTTCCTGATTGACGGTCTTCATGCTGGATTCCGGATTGGGTTCCAGTATGGTGGGGCTGTGTGCAAAAGAGTGTCTTCAAACATGCCCACTGCTCGTGATCACCCTGAAGTGGTGAGGGGGTTCATAGAGACTGAGTTGAGAATGGGCAGAGTGTTTGGCCCGATTGACAGTGAGTGTCTGCCGTTGGTGCAGATCAACAGACTAGGGCTGGTGCCTAAGAATCATCAGCCAGGTCGTTGGAGGGTCATAGTTGATTTGTCCTCCCCTGAAGGTTCCAGTGTGAATGACGGCATAGAGCGTGAAGTGTGCTCTGTGAGCTATACGTTAGTGGACGCGGCTTGCAAGAGAGTCGTGGCAGCTGGTCGTGGTTGCCTGCTGGCCAAGTTTGATGTGGAGGGTGCCTTTAGGACAGTGCCAGTTCACCCTGATGACAGGTGGTTGTTGGGTATGAAGTGGGAAGACAAAGTGTATGTCGACAAAGTGTTGCCCTTCGGTTTGAGGTCTGCTCCTAAGATTTACAATGCAGTGGCGGATGCCCTGCTGTGGATTCTCGCCCGCCATGATGGAATCAATGGCTTGCACTACCTGGATGACTTCCTGCTCTTTGGCGAGCCAGATTCACCACAATGCGAGTTGTCTCTGCAGCGGGCTCTGGCCTGGTGCAGGGTGTTGGGCGTACCGGTGGCCCCAAAAAAGACCGAGGGCCCGACTACCAGGTTGGTTTTCCTGGGCATAGAGATTGACAGTGTGTCTAGGACACTGCGGTTGCCCGCAGGCAAGTTGGAGAGACTTCAGAGGGAGATCTCGAAGTGGTGTACACTGAAGTTTAGCACTAAGAGGGAGCTGTTGTCCCTGATCGGGCAGTTGCAGCATGCTTGCTATGTGGTCAAGCCTGGCCGCTCTTTCTTGAGGAGAATGATCGAGCTGTCAAGGTCCGTCCGGAAGCTGCATCACAGAGTCCGTTTGAATGCAGGCTTTCGTTCAGATTTGAAGTGGTGGGCTTGTTTCTTGCCTGTTTGGAATGGTAGTTGTCCAAGTATTCCGTTGTGCAAGCCACGTGTGGAGATGACTTTGGATGCTTCTGGCTCCTGGGGTTGTGGTGCCTACACTTCGCAGGGTCATTGGTTCCAGCTTCCATTTCCCGAAAGCTGGTCTGACATCAACATCACCATCAAGGAGTTACTGCCTATCGTTCTGGGTGTGGCAGTGTGGGGTGAGTTGTGGCAGGGTACGAGTGTCTCTTGTAGATGCGACAATGCCGCAGTGGTGGCAATAGTGAATTCTGGAAGGTGCAAGGTGGACAGGGCCATGCACCTGGTGAGGTGCCTGTCCTTCTTCTTGGCCAGGTGGGGAGTGTCCTTGAGGTGCAGGCATTTGCCCGGCGCCCAGAACGGGGCGGCTGATGCATTATCGAGAAATGCTTTGCCTTCTTTTCAGCGTTTGGTTCCAGAGGCAAACGAGACGGCCACAGTTCTTCCAGACAGGCTGTTGGAGTGTCTGGTGCTCGGAACGCCAGATTGGACCATGGTGGACTGGATCAGCATGTTCAGACGTTCTTTATGAAAGGACTAGCAGATAACACTCACAGAGTCTACCGCACTGGTCAGAAGAGGTACCTGGATTTTTGCAGTGGTGCTGGGCTCCGAGGAGTCCCAGCTTCCGAGGGTGTCGTGTGCAAGTTTGTGGCTCAACTTGCTACCGAAGGCCTTAAGCATCGCACTATTAAGTCATACATGGCTGGAGTAAGGCACTTGCACATCAGTGAAGGACTTGGTGATCCATTTCTTTCTTCGTGGTCTAAGCTTCACTACGTGTTGAGGGGAGTGAAGAGATCACAAGGCGACTGTGACAAGAGAGTGAGACTCCCTATTACCCCTCCATTGTTGCGTAAGATGAAGGAGGTTTGGAATGGTCAGGCGGAGGATAGTGACATTGTTATGTTGTGGGCTGTTTGCTGCCTGGCGTTCTTTGGCTTCCTGCATGCTGGGGAGCTTACAGTCCCTGATGACTCCTCGTTCGATCCTTCGGTGCACCTCTGCTGGGGTGACTTGGCAGTGGACAATCCGGTAGACCCAGCTATCCTGAGTGTTACTCTGAAGGCTTCAAAGACGGATCCCTTCAGAAAAGGGATCACTTTGTACATTGGACGCGTGGCTTCTGACTTGTGTCCTGTGTCGGCAGTGTTGGCCTACCTGACAGTCAGAGGAAAGAGGCCTGGTCCATTTTTCGTGTTCAAGGACGGCAAGCCCTTGACCAGACAGAGGCTGGTGTCAGCAGTTCGTGAGGCCCTGGAGCGTGCCGGGGTGGAGGCGGATAAGTATGCCGGTCACAGTTTCCGAATTGGGGCGGCCACTACTGCTGCCTCGAGAGGTTTGGAGGATTCGACCATTCAGACTTTGGGTAGATGGCGCAGTCTGGCCTACCTGGAGTATATCCGGATTCCAAGACGTCAGTTGGCAAGTTATTCTGCTAGATTGTGCTGACGGTTTGCTGTTTGAACAGCCGTGTCTTATTTATGTCATACGATTGTGCCAGTCAGACTTGTATTGTTATGTTGCACCTATATAGTGTTGCTATGATTTGTCGTGTTTCCGAGGTGATTGTGTCAGTGGGTGCATGAGTGTGCATGAGTTGTGGGTTTGGCCCTCCTTCCTTCAGCTTTGCTGGGGATGGGTGGTTGCCGCCTTTGGGGCAATGGTCGTGCTTTCCCTTGGAGGAATTAAAGGGGTTTATCCTCACCCCGTTAATTTGCCCCAATTCGGCAACTGCTGATTGGGGGCGGGGCTTCCGGCCAACGCCCCTGCCAAACCACTCAGCTATTGAAGCTGCGGAATCAGGGAGGACCACTGATGACGAGTATAAGGATGATGGTGAGTTAACGGAACGAGAGACGTAGGGTTAATGGCCATTTAGCCGCAGGCTAGGTGGGGTTAATCCAAGGCGGAAGTTCCAGTGTGTTGGGTAAAGATTGCACGGAGCGCGCACGTGTGCCGGGCGGGTGAACAGCGGGAGCACGAGGTCAGTGTACCATTCAGTCATTTGAGAAACGACGCTGACTGAGTTTAAGGTTCTCCCAACCCACCCATAAACCCCACAACCCACCTTTACCCTTGGGGGGGGGGGGGGGGGGGGGGGGGGGGAAGGGGGCTTATGCCCAATCTTTCCGGTAGACAGTTTTGGCTGTTTTGCCGTGACACGCGTGGTCGGAATTAAAGGGGTTTATCCTCACCCCGTTAATTTGCCCCAATTCGGCAACTGCTGATTGGGGGCGGGGCTTCCGGCCAACGCCCCTGCCAAACCACTCAGCTATTGAAGCTGCGGAATCAGGGAGGACCACTGATGACGAGTATAAGGATGATGGTGAGTTAACGGAACGAGAGATGTAGGGTTAAAGCGACCTCACTAAGCAAAGTAATTATCATATTATAACTTTTTTCTTTTTGTCTTGTTCTCCTTTGTTTTCACATTCAAACATTCTTCTCTCCATTCTACAGTTTATCATTTGGGAAAATGGGAGTTAGTGTTTCAAACTGATAAGCTCCCTGGTAAACGTAAGAACTACAACTATGACAAAAGCTTAAAACACTACAAGTAATGCAACTAACTTATAACTGTATGGTAAATAAAAAACTTAGCATTTAAACTCCAGTTAATTACACTTAGAATATTCATTAGTTCATTCTAAACATAATCTAATGTTATTAATTATTAGGTCTAATTTAGGAAGTACAAAATACTCAACATCATCTTTAACTAGTTACTAGTCATAGGTCATTTTCTTGTAGAGATATGTTCTATTATGGATTGCCAGACTTGCACACACTTCAGTTGAAGCAATAGAGTAATTTTTTGGGTGATTAAAGCTACTTTGACTAAATTTAAATTTTCTAATTAACACATACAGTAGTTGCATGCAAACTTTATCTAGCTTAAATGACATAGTACTAAGGTACTAGCTACTGCCTCTACAGTTACCTTCAGAAATTTTGGTAATAAATAATTAATTTTTTTCTCATGCACATAAATGAACCCATGTTTATACAATTCTATTATTTTTATGTTGTCAATTTGATCATTATAATTTAATGTAATATATAATAATTTCCATCATACAAAAATTGAATGTATACTTCTTAGAATAAAAATATTGATGAAATAAAGTTAACATATAAGACATGTTTCTATCAGTTAGTCTGTCTATTTAATGAAAATTGAATATATGTGGTATGGTAGCGCAGTTCTTTCCTGATCTGTATATTGGCTCCCTTGTGACCATATCAAAGAAATGACCGTCGTAGCTTTATACTATATTATATATCATAATGTTATCTCCTATATTAATATTCATTTCTTGCATGTTTTTTCTCTTTCAAGAAATACTTACTTAACAAATGAAATGTAATTTGATGATTGATTATGACTGACTAATAAATATTCCATCTTTATTTTATTTTTAATTTTCCATTCTGTAATGTCTCATTCCAGTGATTATGATGAAGTTTCCAAATAAAATTTAACTGGTAATAGTTACAATTTCTAAACCATTTCGATTCTATTTAATCCTTTTTTTTTATTCTGTAGCTAGTTTACTTTTTATGGCTACCAAGTATTTTTTGTAACTAGTAGTAATTATAGGCTTAATTTTTGTTAACCAGCATAGAGCGTAATTTTTTACTTTGTCTTCTAAGCACTTCCTGATCATGACTGACATTATTGTGTCGTTTATGCAGTGCTAAGTAATAATGATTAACCTTTTCAGAGTCTAGTACCTAAAGAATCTATAAAGTTAAGTTTATATAGATTGTGAAGTATTTTGGATTCATCCTCCTCTGATTTCTTTCTATTATTATATATTCTAATAATTGCTCTTTACTAAGTCATCCTTAAAAAAATTGACATGAGTCTAATAATTGATCTTTTCAAAGTCACTTTTTTATAATGTTAACATGAGTCCCATGATCTCTTCTGAGTAATTTATTATCATTTTCACAAAGAATCTAACAGTTGATCCTTCATCATTTATATAATGTTAACAAGACAGTGTCTAGTAATTGATTCTTTCTTAGCCATTTTTTTTATAATGTTGACACAAGTCTAGTAATCTATCCTTTCTGAATCAATTTTATAATAATGTTGACATGATGGGTCAAACAATTGATTCTTTCTGTGTTCTTTTAATAATGCTGACTAAAACCTAATAATTGATCCATTCTGCGTTGACATGATGGGTCAAATAATTGATTATTTCTGAGTTCTTTTAATAATGCTGACTAAAACCTAATAATTGATCCATTCTGCGTTATTTTTATAATGTTGACAAATCTAATAATTGATGTTTTCAGAGTCACTCGTTATCATGTTGACAATTGAGTCTAATAATCGGTCCTTTGGAGTCATTTTTTATAAGGTTAAGAAGAGTCTAATATTAATCCTTTCTTGGTCATTTTTTATTGCATTAAAAATAAGTCTAATAATTGATCACTTCTGAGTCACTTTGATAATGTTGACATGAGTCTAACAATTGATCCTTACGGAGTCATTATAATAATGTTGACCGGAGTCTAATAATTGATTCTTTCTGAGTCATTTTGTATAATGTTGACAGAAGTTATAATAATGGAGTTTTCTGAGTCACTTTTTTATAATGTAAGCAAGGATATAATAATCTATCTCATTCTGAGTATTTTTTTTATGATATTGACCAGAGTCTAATTATTAATCTTTTCTGAGTCATTTTTATAAAGGTTGACAATCTAATAATTCATCCTTTCTGAGTCATTTTATTAATTTTTTAATCATGTTGACAATAATCCAATAATTGATCCTTTCTGAGTCATTTTAATAAGTGAACAAGAGTCAATTTCTTAAAGTATAATAATTGATGCTTTTTTAATCATTTTTTCTATAATGTTGACGTGTGTCTAATAATTGATTTTTTTTCGGAGGCATGTTTTATAATGTTGGCAAGAATCTAATAATCAATCCATCCGAGTCATTTATTACAATGTTGACAAGAGTCTAATATTTTGATCTTTTCTAACTAGTTTTTTATAATTTGTTTAACGTGAGTTTAATAATTCATCCTTTATGATTTATTTTATATAAGGTTGAAAACTGTCTAATAAGAAAAATTTTATGACTCATTTTTTATGTTGTCAGGAGTTTAATAATTGGTATTTCTGGGTCATTCTGTATAATATAGACAAGGATCTAATAATTGATTCTTTCTGAGTCATTTTTCTAATGTTGACCAATGTCTAATAATAATTTTGACATGAATCTAATAATTGATCCTTTCTTAGTCAATTTGAATAATGTTGACTAAAGTCTAGTAGTTGATCCTTTCTGAATCATTCATTTTATCATGTTGACAAGAATCCAATAATCGATCTTTTCTGAATCTTTTTTATAATATTGACCGGAGTGTAATAATTGATTTTTTCTGAGTCATTTATTTTAATGTTGCCACGAATCTAATAATTGATCCTTTCTTGGTCTATTATTATAAGTCTACTAGTTGATCCCTTCTGAGACATTTTTATAATGTTGATAAGAGTTTAATAAGCGATCTTTTCTGAATTATTTTATATAATGTTAAAAATTGTCTAAAAATTAACTTTTCTGACTCATTTTTTATGTTGACAGGAGTTTATTAATTGATTTTTCAGGGTCATTTTTTATAATAGGCAAGAATCTAGTATTTATCCTTTTGGAGTCATTTTTTATCATTTTGACAGGTCCAATAATTGATCCTTTCTGAGTGTTTTTATAATATTGAATATAGCATAATAATTTTTTTTTCTGAGTCATTTTTTATAATTTTGACACAATCTAATAATTGATCCTTTCTTAGTCGATTGAATAATGTTGATTAAAGTCTAATACTTGATTCTTCTGAGTAATTTTTTATCATGTTGACAAGAAACTAATAATCAATCCTTTCTGAGCCATTTTATATAATGTTGACAAGTGTTAATGTCATTTGTCTGATTCATTTTTTAAAAATGTTGGCAGGAGTTTAATAATTGATATTTGTGATTTTTTTTGCAAGAATCTAATAATAATGATCCTTTCTAAGACATTTTTTATCATGTTGACAAGAATCCAATAATCGATCCATTCTGAACCTTTTTTATGATGTTGATAAGTGACTGATGATTAATTTTTTCCAAGTCCATGTTTTTATTATTGACATTTTTTTAATTCTTTCGGAGTTTTTTTATAATGTTGACAGGAGTCCAACAATTGATTTTTTCTGAGTTATTTTTTATACTGCTGACATAAATCTAATAAACAATCCTTGTTTGGTCAATCTTTATGATGTTGTCAAGAGACTAACAGTTGATTCTTTCTGAGTCATTTTTATGTTTAAAGTAGTCAAATAATTGATCCTTTCTAAGACTTTTTTATCATGTTGACAAGAATCCAATAACCGATCCATTCTGAACCTTTTGTATGAGGTTGATAAGCGACTGATGATTAATTTTTTCCAAGTCCATTTTTTTATCATTGACATTTTTTTTAAATTCTTTTGGAGTTTTTTTTATAATGTTGACAGGAGTCCAACAATTGATTTTTTTCTTAGTTATTTTTTCTAATGCTGACGCAAATCTAATAAACAATCCTTACTTGGTCAATTTTTATGATGTTGTCAAGAGACTAACAGTTGATTCTTTCTGAGTCATTTTTATGTTTAAAGGAGTCAAATAATTGATCCTTTTGGAGTCACTCTGTAAAACATTGACAATCTAATAATTTATCTTTTCAGAGTCATTTTGTATAATGTTGATCCAGAGTCATTTTTATATTGTTGACATGAGTCTGATAATCGATCCATTCTTAGTCGTTTTAAATGTTGACATATGTCTAATATTTGATCCTTTCTGAGTCCTTTTTATGATATTAAGAATTGTTTAATGGCTAATTGATTCTTTCCGAGTTGGTTCTTAAGGTTGACACGGGTCTACTAATTGATTCTTTGTAAGTCATTAATTACAATAGTCTTAAGTCTAATAATTGACCCTCACTGCATCATTTTTATAATGTTGACACGAGTCCAATAATTGATCCTTTCTGACTCTTATTTTATAATGCTGACTGGAGTTTAATACTTGCTATTTCTGAGTCATTTTTATATTGTAGGCAAGAATCTAATAATCGGTCTTTCTCTGAGTCACCTTTTATCATGATGACAAGAATCCAATAATCAATCCTTTCTGAATCATTTGTTATAATGTTGTCAAGTGTCTAATACTTGATTCTTTCCGAGTCATTTTTTACAATTGTCTAACAGTGAATTTTTTCTGAGTGATTATTTATAATGTCAAATAATTGATTTTGTCTGAGTCATATTTTATAATAATGGCAAGAATTTAATAATTTATTCCTTTCTGAGTTATTTTATTATAATGTTTAAAAGAGTCCAACAATCGATCCTTACTGAGTCATTTTTTATCATGTTGACAAGAATCCTAATAGATTCTTTCTGAGAATTTTACAATGTTGACAAGAGCCTAACATTTGATCTCTGTTTCTGAGTAATTTTTTTATAATTTTGACCGAATTCTAATAATCGATCTTTCTGAATAATGTTTTATAATTTGACAGAATTCTAATAATTCAGCCATTTTGATAATGTTGACAAGAATCTAAAATTGACCGTATAAGTATGTGACTAGTTCTTCACATCCTCTACATCCTTTATAGAGTATATATTCATTGTACCGAGACTAGAATTGAGTGTTATGAGACTCATGCTTTTCTAGAGCCTATTTATTAGTTATCTCAAGTCCATTTTTTCCAGTTAAATAAGTTGTTTAAATGTGTACGGTATTAAAGGAATCCATTTTGTTTATACATTTTTGCAATGTTTAAAATGTGATAGACTGAGATGAATATTCAGTATTTTGATGATCATTTCTGCATGTCATTTTAAAACATGTTTAGATTGATCCTTTCTGAGTTTATTATCACCCTTAGTGATTGCAGCTATTCCTTTAGAAGCCAACTGTTTCCTATTTTACTTTGTGATTGAACAAACCCTAATGATTATGCTCTACTTGAATCCTTTCAAATTTTTTAAAAATGTTGAATGAACTGCAAGTCTACTTTTATACCTTTTTTAGTAATTGTGACTGATTTTAATTTGTACAATCTTTCTGAGTCTGTTTGCTACAATGTCGAATACCTGTTGTTGATTTTTTCAGTAGTCTATTATATGTAATGTTAAATAATTGTATCTCGACATTGTCTGAGTGTTTATCACTATGCTTGGTCCTTTTTGAAAGTATTGCTGTATGTAGAAATTGTAACTACTTTCTAAGTCCGTTTAAAATGGTCAATGATTGTGACTGATCCTTGTTTAGAGAGTATTATTAACTTATCTTTTGATTCTATATTTACATTAATGCCTTTAGTATAATGTTTGTTAATGGTATGTTTCCTGATGGTACGCTATTGTTTCGGCATCCAATGTTTAATAATTATTTTGTGATTAATCTTTTATGAGACTGTTAAATGATTGTGTTTAATTTTTTTTCTGAGACTATTATTTATTATGACAATGTTCAATGATTGTGACTGATTTTACAATGCTCAATGATTATGACTGATATTGTTTATATTAAAATGTTCAATGATTGCGACTCAGTTTGTTTATTTTACAATGTTCAATGATTTTGACTGGTTAATTTTATTTCTACAATGTTCAGTGATTGAGTTTGTGTATTTTTTTAAATGTTCAATGATGTGACTGAGTTTGTTAATTTTTACAATGTTTACTGTTCATTGTTTATTTTTATAATATTTAATGATTGTGACTGTTCTTGTTTATTTTTATAATGTTCAATGATTGTGACTGAGTCCATTTACTTACATAAATTATCACACTCATTTTGATTGAATCATATATTTAATTATTCATATATTTACATATTTAAACATTCTTATCTAATTATTAACTCAGAGAATGCACGGCACGCTCAAGTCCGTGTTGGGGAAGAGCATGTCAAGTGAGAAAGACTGGGTTGCTTTTGTCCCCTTGTGTTTGTTCGTCTTGAGGCAGATGCCTCATGCGGACACAGGGTTGAGTCCCTTCGACCTGATCTATGGTTTTAAGGTGCGGACTCCCCTGGATGTTCTTTATTCTTGTCTTAGTGAGAATCACCTCAATGGTTCTGGTACTAGTTACTGTGACTGGGTTTCCCAGCTTGCAGAACGTTTGGACATGGTCAGAGACCAGGCAGCCTTGAAAGAGGCGGTGGCCAAAGCAGGCCGTATGTCTTACCTCAACCAGGGTACCAAGCTCAGAAGCTTCTCGGTGAATGAACAAGTTCTATACCGTGTTCCCGGGAGAACTTCCAAGTTGTCCGACTCCTGGGAAGGTCCCTTTGTGGTTACTGAGGTAATTGGCGTTCAATTGCTTACTGATATTAAAATACTCTTGTTTATTTATTTATTTT
>WLWD01004102.1_pt1 | contig 20881 bp, 9 predicted proteins | sample 6712731 | NCBI WGS metagenome assembly WLWD01 (sample SAMN12718690, study PRJNA576275) | sponge metagenome | isolation source: marine sponge | host: Mycale hentscheli | place: New Zealand: South Island, Marlborough, Capsize Point | collected 2014-11-01
TCAGTACTGCAATTCATTGCTCATGAATAATGTTAAGAATTTACAAAAAAAAAAATTAAGTTGCTTATTTAGTAAGTTGTAGAATTAACAACTAAAGCCCAATGAATTTAAAACTAAAGCCTAACAAATGCAAATTAATGAGTATAGCTAAATTTGATCATCTGGAATGAATTTCAATATGGAAAAGTAATAATGTAATGATGAGATCAATTCATGATGTCAACACACACTTTGTGAAATGTACCAACAAAATGTACCAACAATTTTTGAAATGTTATTTCTTTTTTTACAGACTATGCTAAGAGTAAAATATCACCAGTTGTAATTTACATAGCTATTAATTAAACAAACCCGAGGCATAATCAAAAAGGATATTTTTTCATAATTTTCTTTGGAAACAATTATCAAATAATTATAGTTTAAATAAATGGGAACTTTGTAAACCAAAATATTAATTAATAGACTTTACTTAGTCTGAATTTGCATAAAATAGTTACAGTCAATTGTGGATTTGAGTTCGGAGATATAATGTTTGTTAAATTTACATCTACTCCATCTAGCAGAAGATAATTATGTTAACAATAGTAACTACAATAGTATTGGTAATTTTATTCCCTCATTATATCCAAGTTTTACTATCAATGTATAATTACCTGAAGTACAATTTATTTCAGATGAAGTAACCTTTATGCATAATATAACGTTCAATAAACTGTAAGAACAAATATATGTGTAATTATTATTTAACTGCAGAGATATTATGAATATTTCCTCCGTTAAGCAATTAATTATTGATATATTTCCTTCAACAAATTCTTTCCCACAGCCATTAGTTCTGAAGGTTATTGTATAATCTTCCATATAATTAATTGTCAGTGGAACTCTAATGATTCTATTATAAAAGTTAAACATCCCATGTCTTGAAGATAAAGTGACGTTAGTTGGTGATAATGAAGAATTAGTAAATTGTAAGACATGACTGGCTCTCATTTCCAGAGGCATAAAATTTGTTATAAAAAACATATTAAAATTTGGCTTCACAGTAGCTACAAGAGGATAAAATTATATTATTCTTACACATGTTTATTGAAGACTCATATAAAACTCAAGAAGTGTCAAGCATCAGCCATATTGGTATATTACAATCCATATTTTACCATTGAAGGTGGATATAAGCAAGTGACAAACAAGCTGACATGACACATGACTTGCTTTTCGGTTCATCCATTCCCATTCACTTGTCAAACATCTATTCAGACTTTTTCCCCCAAAATGTATTATTGGAGGATTGCATACTTATTTGATGCCATAAGAACCCTAACATAACTGTACACTAAGTATAAATGTTGCAGTTAATCTTATCATTTGTAATTTATCTCTAAAATTCTGATAGAGATGTGAAAAAATAGTGCTCAAGTAGATCGTAAAGTTCTATTTTGTGACGTACCAATTAATATATGCATAAGAATACTAACTGATTCATTGGTTTTATGTGAAAGAGGTCAGCTTGTGATCTGAGTTATTTTATCACAGTGATATGACAAGTAGCCTGCAGAAGCCACATCAATTGATAATTGGAAATATTTCCTCAATTAATCCACTCGTATATTAATATTGAGGCATTATTACACAAACACAATGTGGTTTATAAGCATATAAACATGGATACATTCTTTACTTGTTATTTAGTTATTGTATCCTGTGTGCACTTTCTAAAAGCCTTAACATAACTTTCAGTATCAATGTTATTAAATACTTATTTTGTTATGGTTACATAAAGATGGTTGTGATAGCAATGTTCACAAGATCAGTGCTGTGGTATACAACTACCAAAGCACTATTCAAACTGTATGAAACTTGGTATAATAGAAGACTTGCACGATGACATCACTTATATCTGGCCACACCCACTTATGATATCACAGTCCTACCTGCACTATAGAAAATGTATTGGCTTATCCTACTGCTCACTCTATATTTTGTTGCAGTGGGCTCACAGGACTGAATGACAGGTTCAGGAGAGATATCCGCTGCTAGTAATGCATGTATACCAGGCATCAGGTGCTAGCTGGTTGTTTAATACACATTTCTTATTTTTTCCCCATAACTCATTTAACTTTGGTCTCTTACTAATAAGAGCTATCTGATGGTTTATTAAATTTTGATGTAAGAGGTACAAAAACAAAGATATGGCCAAAAATACCAAATACAACAAATAATTACTAATTAAGAATTAAGTGATTTACACATTTAAGCAATTTTTACCATGTTCCCCTAGGAGGATTCCTTACGAAAAAAAATTTGTTATAGAGGACACTATAAAGAAACATAATCAGCTAACTTGGCTTTTGTTGCAGTTCGTTCAAGGTTGACCTATAATAATTCATGTATTATATTTGCTTTACTAAACTTTCTTTATGATTATTTATTTATATAATAATTTCCTCTATTGCAACTTTCTGTATAAAAATATTACTTTTCAATCAATCAGAACTACGTATTTCTAGAAATATTAGCTTCAAAAATTATTTTCATAAATTAATATGGCTAGATGCTATATTTTTTAACTTCTATAAATTTATCACAGGCGAATACATTCTGGCAAATACTTACATTTAAGATATTCTAATAACATAAAAGAAGCTGAGTAATAATACTATACTAACTATAGCAAGCAGCCAAAATTTTAATTTTCATACTTGGTTCTTTCTGTATACAAATGTGTGTGGTTTTTTATGTTTCCCTGTTCATACTAAACAAACTAATTTATTGCAATGTAAGCTGTTGTTTTTTAAACAGAAAGAAGGAAAGTATATAGCTAGTGGTAGATGTATTAATAGTCAGGTATTAAAATAGTGTTAGCATTGCAGACATTAGAGAGTAATACAACAGAAAAACAAACAAACAAATAATAGACAATTTAGTAAATTAGGAACGAAACTCATTGTGTTTGGAACAGAATTCTGCAAAAGTTTCTGCTATGACTTGAATGGAAACATGTAGGATTTGCATTGTAATGTGTTTTTGTTCACTACACTTCTTTAATGCTGAACTATAGCTTCATTATTCATTCTTAACTTAATTGTAAATTATTCATTAGTTTATCTCACTCCCACACGAAATAATTACATTATAATATTATTAATAGTATGGCGCGTAAGTTGACCATTCAAAAATGAATGGGAAAAATCGCTGTTCAATTGAAATCGCACGGGGAAAGTGAAATAACGCGAAACTAATTGAAATACCTCAGTAACTAAGTGGAAACTAAGTGAAATAACTCAGTAGCTAAGTGAAATAGTACGGGTAAGTGCGCACGTGTAGAACGTTAACCTTGGAAACGTACAGTTCGAGTAGTTTCTAGCAGGGGACAATGTGCAAGAGACTTTTAAAAAAGCTGGCCTACTATTAGCGAGTGATAGCACGGATAACCTGTGCTATTAGGGATCAATAGCACTCGTAAAGCAATTGAAATAACACTCAGCTTCGCCTCGTACTATTTCAATCATTACTCGTGCTATTAATCCCAAATAGCACGGTTACCCATGCTATTACTCATACAAATATTATATTAATATTACATGTATTTTAACAGAATTATATAAACTGAAATTTATAGTATTAAATAATATATTTGTGTATTTGTTAATCGTGATGCCTTGTTCTATATGTAAATTCCTATTCCTGACATACATCTGGAAATTCAATCAAAATGTAATCACTTACAAGACCTGCTCAATGTCATGGGTTATAGTCTATACTTTCATGACCTTAATTTTGCTTTAGTCTTAAAAGTTAAGTTAAGATACAAAGTCCATTTTGCTACCTATTGTTCATATAAAGCTTGTATTTCTTACAGAAAAGTACTTATATATAATACTACGTGAAAATAAAATATTAAGAAATTCTTAAATAAATATTTTACTTAATTGACATAATTATTCTTACCCTTTACATTTACAAGTAACATAATCCGGTTGCACCATACTTGAACTGAAGCAACATTTTCAAACAATGTAAACTCTAATTGAGAGTGTACATGTGAAGAATCAATAGATATAAGTCTAGTTGACACAATAATATTGTTATTACTCAACAGAGGATCTGTGGCATTAATATTGTAACCTACTCCAGCTGTATAGTCTCTCATATTAATATCATTCCAGTTCCAAACAATTAACGTAGTTCCCCTTTCTATGCAAGACAAAGTGTAATTTTCACCAGAACATACTTCTAACGTAGGAGGTGGTGGAGTTAGTGTAGTTTCTAAAAATGGCAAAGTATTATCATAATGATTGGCAAACCAGTGAGACTATTAAATTACTACTAAATTAATGATCTAATTGTTAATATTATATACAATGTGTTATGTGAATGAGAGGTAATAAATGTTCACGCTTTGTAGCTTTTGCTGACAATTTCATTTAGTAAGCCATACCATATTGTCTGTGAATCAAATCAAATAGCTAGTGGTGTTGCTTGGTATCGATAATATAATTGGTGTAGTCTAGGCATAGTTTGGGTGTGATCACTAAGTAACACACCTCTTAATAATTCTGCCTACACCCCTGACAAAAAAAGATAGTGAATTTGTTAATAGTTTTCTGTGTGCTTCATGGATATTTGTGAATGTTACTGCAACCAGCGTTCTTACAGACCCGGTAGGTAAAGGGTTGAAATGCTAATATTATATCACTGTTGTGGTGGTCTAAAAATTAAAACTTGCTATGAATATTACTAATTTGAAGGAACGTATGTTACTGGTAACCCCTTGAACTTCCCCTGCATATACACCTCTGCTTATAACACTTATATTTTATATTTTACTTGGTTACTTTAATATTCAAACTATTGCAGTTATAACTACTCTACATTTTCTCTCTCCTATAATTAAAGGCTGAAATCACAGATTTATTTGACAAAATCCAGAATGTAAGTGGGATTTGCAGCCCTTCAAGTGCAACAAAGTGGTCCTCTTGGTAAAATATGACCATCCTTTGGCCAAACAAATTTTAACACAATAGTGTCAACTTCTACCACTTGCTAATATTTGACTTATCATATTGTGTATTGAGTTACAAGAGTTTAGGTGGGCCTAATGGGTTTCCTCCAGAGTTTCCTCCCCCCTTACTGCTTAGCTAACATTGTCACTAACTTACGAAATTAGGCCAAGGTACGTATCATCTGAAGATATACAAGGTATAAAATGATAAATCCCCTCATAATTTATCCAGCGATGAGAAGTACTAATGAAGTTCTCATCAGACAAACAGGTACCACAATCGCAGTTAGCGCAGAGGTTTCTGGGGACTAGTGGCATCGCAAAAAGTTCAGGTTCCAGATAAATTTGCGAAACAGGAAGCTGTGGACATCTGTACTGCATGTCTTTTAATTGTACCATAGCCATCATTAATTGACCTACTGTGGGATACTAGCAAGGACTGTCAGTGGAACTGGTGGCTTCAGATTTATCGAGGTACTATTACAACACTCTTTATCTCAAACTGTTTTAGACAATTGGGATACTGTGGCACATTATGATAAAACTGTACTGATTGAATTGGTTCATTTGTTTTTGAAATTCAAGTAGTTTATTTCTTTTCTTTTTTTTCACTCCGTTTTGAAGAATAATTTCTACTACCTGATACAATTTCCAGTCATCATTGAAATTTTCTCACCTGTTTCTTGTACTTGATCAGTATCTTCACTTGTAAGCAAAAATGCTGGCAACAAAACAAAAACAAACAAACAATTTCTCTACATTCAACCGTGAAGAAAAAATAATTTAGTGTCACCATAGTGTAAAAATTTATCTTTGATGTGACTTTAAATACATTGTTTAAGTATCCACATAATGGAAGACCATAATTATACTAGCAAGTTCCTTGCCACTTCAAGTCACTAGATGTACTTTCTTCCTGAACCATCTCAGGTTTTCTGAGTCCTCTCAACTCATGAATTCCCTTTTGCTCCTCAATATCTCTGTCTTTTCTGTGCATTTTAATTCACTTCTTTAATGAAGTAATTACATCAGTCAGCCATTACTCACCCGCTTCTATTCTTGATCTTTTCATTCTCCTACTTCTTAGCCATTCATTTAAACATGATTTTGTGGTGGATTATAGTTATCTACATACTGTATGTGAACACTCTTTCCCAACTGAATTCAGCAAATGAGACACACTATAGGTGATTAATTGTGGCAAGGCAAACCTCGGAATAAGAAAAGAAAATAAACAACGGAGAGTAAGGCACTTCAACAAAGCAAGCGGTACCAGATGATTTAATGGCTAATTTTATGTTATTAGACAATAAAATGTTACATGTCTCCTCTATTCTTGCTTTGAGATTCACAAATATTATGTTCACTATTAAGTATAACCTTTTCACTGTATTTTATTTTTAATTTCTAGCTTATCATTACCACAGTATTATTACAAAAGCCCTTTAGCTCCCTCTTGTGGTCAAAATGACCCCCCAATAAAACGCTTGTGTTGGGCACATTCATATACATGGGGGTTGTGTTCAATCATTGCGTACCCAGCATTTTAGATAGTGTGTGCTTATAGGAATTGAACAAGCTTAAGAAAGAAATATGTGTTGCATATGAGGTCATATTGACCCAAAATATGTAAATTTTATTTGGGACTGAAAGGGTATATATGTGTGTTGTGGTTTCAATTATGATATAGTTATAAAAATGGTAATTAAGTGAAAGTTAAGTTGATTGTTTGTCATTTGTGATATCTAGTTTTAAATGATCAAGCCTTAACCTGATCACTGTGAGTGGCAGTATGTTATTCATAATAATCATATCATTCACTATCCAAAAAAATAAAAGAACAACTTTTGTAAGTCCCAAAATCATCGTGACAAGCTTTCATTTCAATTTTAACTCTGGATATTCAGAGTTAAAATTGAAATGAAAGCTTGTCACGATGATTTTGGGACTTACAAAAGTTGTTCTTTTATTTTTTTGGATAGTGAATGATATGATTATTATGAATAACATACTGCCACTCACAGTGATCAGGTTAAGGCTTGATCATTCAAGGGGTAAGGGCAATCCACTTTCACGGATATCCTGAAGATTTGCTTGTATAACAGTTTGCTTGTGGGTTGCTTATTCATGTGACTACCAACTAAAAGACCACAATTAATACATTATCCTAAACAAAATGTGTGGCTCCATTTCCAGCATCTGTTTAAGATAATGTATTAATTGTGGTCTTTTAGTTGGTAGTCACATGAATAAGCAACCCACAAGCAAACTGTTATACAAGAATATCATCAGGATATCCGTGAAAGTGGATTGCCCTTACCCCAAAAATGTAAATTCCTGGATCACTTGACAAACCTGCTCCAAATGGGAATGTTCAAATCACATGACCATGGTAATGGTTTGCATAGGTTAGGGTAGTTGGGGCTAAATACACTGGTAAGGGTTCCAAATTAACGTGTGTGGTGGAAGCAGTTTAGAATTGAGGGGGGGGGGGGGTAAACTTAAAACAGAAATTATTCATCAAAGTTGTGACATCCACTGCTCGTTAGGAAGAAACAAGTTTCCATTTTTGTTAGCCAGTGTCTCAAACAAACTTCAATCTTGTCTTAGTATCTTTATTCTGATGAAAATGTATTTATTATGAAATGAATCATGTGGGTTTGACAGTAAAGAAAACTATACTGATGGTGTCACTGCGGTGAATCGGGTTTTATTATCAAAATCAGTACATCAATACACTGTACTTATCTAGCTATATAATTATATATATAATTATATATAATTATATTTAATGTATATATTATTCATATGCATAACAAACTCGTTTGGTAATATTAAGTCAATCAGTAGGTTTTTGTTCACTAAATGTATTTTTGTAATGAGTTATTTTGTCTCAAAATGTCTGAACGTTTTTAATCACTTCAACTTTCAAATGCTGTTGTGACTATTCAATCATGTTTTTAGATATTTAGTAATATTATAATTAATTATAATTAAGCCATTTGAAAGTTATAGAATAAGTAAAGCTGTTATCATACAAAGTTCTCCACTTTCAACTATTAAATACTCCATAAAAATGACTCACTTAAGTTTTCAAAGGAAATGGTGCAGAAGTTATCTTTAACCAGGAAGTTATAATCAAACAAACCTTTAAAGTTTACTATTTCCCCCCTCCTATAATCCCCATCTGCACATGTAATTATATTGTGTTCTGCATAAAGAAATCTAAATTTAATTTTTCATAATAATGTAAATAATTATAATATTAGTCCATATAACAATCTTCACTGCAATAATAAATCATTTATGATATTTCAGTTAGCAAAATTCTTTGCATTCAATAATAATGATTTCCTTAAAATCCAATTTTACATTCCTGAGTGATTGTCCAAATATTGTCACAAAAAATAAAAATGATAAGGTACAACCATTTTATTGTAATTTAATTTTTAATTATTTTGCCTGATCCATGTCAAATTCCTCATCTAAACTGATATTAGATGTTAATTTAGATGACTAACTTTGACATGGATCAGAAACTGACAATTTTCTTGGCTATTTTTATTGTGATATGATATGAATCCTAAATTTCATATTCATATGGATGTTGTATGATCCTTAACTGTTTTCATAGATAATATGATTAGATAGCTTTAATTACAATACATCTACTTGAATAAACATGCCAAATTTTACAAAACAGCAGTGTTTGTTAGAGTCTTAGATGTAGGGGATAATTATTTAATCGTTTTACAAAATTTTGAGTTGTGGGTGAAAGGTAATTAGTATTTGTAGACAGAGTTCTGGCCATATTTACAAATGAAAAGGTTTCTGTTTACAACAATGCAGTTGTAAGATTTTATTAAATTCAGATTACTGAGTATAAAGATCTACTCTATTTTAAAACCATGTTGTTACTAAGTGCTATCATAGAGCTATAGCTATAATATATATATAACACAATATACATTTAACTTGAACAATTCATGATTCATAAAAATGTTATAATCAAAGCTTAGATTTGAACTATTTTGGTGATTTCTATTTGTAAAAAATAAAAAAACGTTTAAATTCTAGAGTGCAAAATTTCTAGAAATGTGCTTGAATAAGTTAAATGTTCAAGAAAATTGTACCATAATCAGATATTAATTTTAATATATAAGAAATTAATTTTTAGTCATACAAATAAATATAAACTGGAACCAATTTAAGACTCACCAACTAGTCCTTCTTCTGATTCTTATTCTTATCGGTTCCACAATAATGCAATATTTAGCACCAGAGATAGGATAATTATTACGGATCCAATAGGAATAGTAACAGTTTCAAAAAGATTAAAAAAGATTAAAGTTTTCACGAGTACAATTATCTAAGGACGAATTCAATGTCACTCTGTGCAAAACTGAAATACAATGATAATGATAAAGATATAAAATAAGATAATAATTATATTTTAAAGTTAATTGGTAAGAAAGGTGCAAAATAATTAACACTAAAAATAATTCCTATTAAAAACTTCACTAGCTTTTATTTTAATTTTGATATCTGTTGTTTCCCAAAAATTAATTAATGTATTAGCGACATATACATGAAATAGAATTTTTTTTTTACTTTTCTGCATGTATAATTATTGTTTAAACAAATTTGTACAGAAATGTGTATAAAAATGTTTAAATTGAGTGTTTAGATGCTAATACATTAATTCAATTCGAGTTTTTCTTTCTCTGCTGAATTCCATATGCTGCATTAGGTGCCACAGATGTCAATTCTTTTTCTGAGTCAACTTGTTCATATAATGGAATACTCTGATCTATCTGACCTCTTGCTTCAATTTTATCATCATCATGTTTATTGGATGAGCTGCATTACAAGTATGATAATTTTAAAGGATAAAAGCACTATTATGAATAGTTGATATTAATGCATGTGAATGTTCTAAAGATCAGTAATAATAATTGTTACATACAAGAATAGTCTTTCCTCAAAATATTGTCTTCCAATCAGTTTAATTGGCATAAATATTACATACTTACCAACTGATCTTTCTCCTGATTCTTACTATTTCAATAACAAGTCCAATATTTAGTAAAATAGATATAGCAATTACTACAGATCCTATAGGCAAAATTATAGTCTGAAAACTACTAAAGTTTTCACAAGAACAATCGTCAAAGGAAGAATTTAACGTCACCACATTATTGAAGCTCTTCTTGGTATCTGAAACAAATGAGGAAATGTTTTTTCAGAGTAATACAAGCATAAAATTTACTTGAATCAATTAACATTCATACCAGTACTTATAGTTGTTATAAAAGATCCGTCTTCACTGATGTTGTTATCTTGATTGATAGAATTTATATTGTATAAAATATCCCCTATGACTTTTATTGAATTGTTCCTTAATATAGTAAATTGAAAATCTCCAATTTCTGTTAAATTGTTACAGCAGTAGGTACTAATATATATATTATAAGAAACTCCAACTCTTGATGTGAAATCAATACACAAGTTATCTGTTGATATTGCATTTTTATCATTCTTAAAGTTTGTGGAAATATTAACATAATAAGTAAAATTCATGTTTAAATGATTACTCCAACTAATGTGAATATTACTAATATCATTCTCTGTAGCATTAATGACAATGCTGAAATTAACTGGAGTAGAGCAATCTGTCAATAAGGAATAAACAACAAAAAATATTAAAACTAAAGCATATTGATCTACATTAGTGTTCAATGTTAGTAAGCTTAAGTTACACAATAAACATTTAGTTCAATTTATCATTAGGTAATAAGTGTGGTAGGTTTCTCTGTTACCCCTTAGTTCATTACATACAATTGCAAAGTCATGCAGAATTTATGTAGTAAAAAATTCAGTGTATAGTAAAAAAATCATTTTTAACATTAATAAATGCAAGCTTAAAAAAACAATTGCTTATATTTTGAAGTAAACAGAAGTTTTAGAGTGTATCATATAAAATATTGATTATAAGCAATATATGTAATGAGATAGATACCAAAAATATATATAATATATATATCTATGATATCATTAAGTTTTGCTGTTTTTCAAAATAAATGTATAATTACATATCCACATGGTTTTTGTCATAGAATACATTTCTTCTGAGTTATTTTATTCTATAGTGTCCGGAAATCTATGAATCATACTTCATGGTTTGAAGTATTTTCTGAAGTTGTTTACTGGTTTAAATCCTAGACATTCATATAATTAATAAAGTTGTATAATTAGACCTACAATATATTATGTAGACAACACTTGTTGTAAATCTGTTTTCTTTTGAAGCACAAAAAATTCTTTCCCATGCTCATAAGAATTTAGTTATTTCTTCACTTGCCCATTCTATTTAATTCATTCACCATAGTCTCGAAATTTAATCTTAGTACTATTCATGTATATATTTAATAGTACAAACATTTCTGATAATGGACATTTTTTTTAACCAACAAAGTAACCATCAGAAAATAATGCACCTCAAGAAACTGTTATAGTATGCTGCACACCTCTGATAAGTTTAAAATATATTTTCAACCATCTAATAAAAAACATACTTCATGTAACAAACACTATACAAAAAAATCACAAATTGAAAATGTGTGAAATTTGTTCATGGTTAGTTAATACTTCAGTTAGTCACGCACATGAATTTAGCTGAATATATACTAATGGTAGCACTGGTCCATACCCACCTTGACTAACCTACAACTTTAATCCTTCTTGATTCTTGATTACACGTCACATTAGCTGATAGAACATTCCCAGATAACGTAAATTGCAATGTTGAACTGACGAAACTATTGACCAGACTCAATAAAGTAGTGTTTACTTCTTCATTGTGGCTTTGAACAAGAGGCATTGGTATGTTTAAATTTTCAGCACGAAAATACCTCCTTGACATCATTCCATTAGAACTTCTCCATTCCCAATATAAATATCCAGTCCTTGATTCATTACAAGTTAGAGTATGCACTTGCCCAGGACAGACATTAATAATATATTCCGTTGGAAGAAGTGTAGCACCTGAAAAGGTATAATTGAAGTAGTTTCACATTTTCAATTAGTTAAATCACTACATTTGTCATCTATTTCATTCCATTATAATAATTTAGTGGCAATGTGCTGGAAACAAGCAAACACTGATATGGTAATGTGATATAAAGTAGAAAGAGGATGCAATTGCTTATGCATTTCCTCTATCCTTTATGACAGATATAACTTAGTATAATTATAGCAATTAGGTTAACAAACAAAGGATTTAGAACACATTAATTGTAGAATAGTTAATAAAAGCTTTAGAAACTTGAAAACAATAGAATTTCTCTCTATAGTGAAAATGTTTACTTAATAAAGATGAACTATTACAAAAAAAGCTTTACGGGCCAAAAAAGGGAGAATAATAATCTTGTTCAATTTTGTTATCATTGACAATAACTGCATTTGCATGTCAATGTTACATCAGATTTAGGGCATATTAATGTTATGTGTGCATTTATAGAGTGCAAAATGAAGTAATTAAAATTTCTTTGAATAATGTACCTACCTTAACTGTTGGGTGCTGCTGATACACTATAGAACTTTAATTTAACACGCCAAAAAATTCCTAACCCCTACTACCACTTCCCTTTAGTAATTAAATTAGTAAGGCCTGCTATACTGTTTAAAACATGTGAGGGTTTGAGTGCTAACTCCTGAGTTTTAATCACATTCTTTAATGAAGGTGGTAATTATAATCAACCTTTAGCTGAAGGAATTCTCAGCAGTCAAGAAGCTCAACTCTTCCTCCTTGGAAATCTAGATCATCATCTGGCTTTGTTAGCCATACAGTTTACAATGCTACATGACTGGAGCCTAAATAAAGTGTCCTGCTTAGTAGTTTAAAAAAATACAACAACATACCATCTACCCAGAATTCCAAAACTATGGTTACTATAAATATGTGGGCTATCTACAACCCCTTTCCTTTGCTAATTTGAATGTCGGTGGTGTTAGCTAGAGTGAAGTCAAATGCTACAATTCCGGTATCTATGAATTAAACACTCACTAAATTGAGCCCCCACTGGTGTTCTAAGCAATGCAATCCACATCAATAAGTATTTGCTCGAGACCGTCCACATCCTCCGCGTTGCTCTTAAGTATGAGTAAAACTTTCCCTAGGTGTAGGCTATAATGCACTGGAACAGAAATTACTGCAGTGAGACATATCCAGCATAAAACCCCGCAAGCAAAATGTATTACTTAAACGAAGAGCTCGGCGGAAGCTGTAATTTTTTTCTTCAATTATGTAATGTGCATTCAGTTTATAGTCCTATAGCTGAACTCGTGAGCCAGATCCTTTACCGACTGTTCGGTGAAGGCAAGGGTCAGGTCATCATTTATTAAGTGTATAGTTTCAATTACCTGATATGGGTAACAGTATTAGTATGTATAAAGCATATATGGGGTGAAGTTTATTTACATCCGGTTATGTGTACACCCAAATGTAGATAGAATTGCTGGGAGTAGAATCTCTATCGGTAAAAATCCACTAGCTTGTAGATGTGGTTTCAAGCTCCCCACCTCTATCAGAGAATGTTTGTAGACATGTGGTGATCTGCCTTAAAGGGAATGAATGAAGGATACTGCTCTGGGCTAGCTACTACAAATCAATCAAACAATAACACATTTTTTCCCTTGGTTCTGCTGATTCAATAACTAGTTGACAAGAGCCAGAATAAAAAGTGGCAGCAATGCAAATTATCCAACAATATTACTTTAGAATTAATGACATTATTGTAGCTATATTATGTAATGATAACTTGTTTAATGAATTGTAGGTAAATCAATGTATTGCACGGAATTAAACACTATTCTAGTATTTTAAGGAACAGAAAAGATTAAATAAATGTTTACATTTTTTGTAATGTCATGAGGTATTTACTTAAGAACATTATAATAAAATAGTATTAATAATCTGGTGTATGTTGAAGTCCATAAGCTGAATTAGCTGTCATTTCTGTGGCTTCACTGTGATGGTCAACTTTCACTTCCTCATAGGTAGGTATACTAGGATGCTGCGGAGTAGTCACACATTTGGTCATATTGGTGCTTCTCTCTTTGGCTCTGTATAATACAAACAATTAAAATTAAAAGTAATAGTTTAGACAAATCATTGAATTTGACAACAATGGAGTAATTTTGTCAACATTATTCAGAAATAAAATCAAGGCAGGTATTTCTTTAACGAACTACTCTACTTTCGAGAGATCCAATATTGTGTCTTGGTTTACCTGAAACCTCATATGCAACATTTCCATGAGAACATTAATTAACTAACTTTGATAGAGATTACTAAATAGAGAAATAGGAACATTTCAAGCGTAGCTTATGGAATATCATACAAACGAACATCATTTAATATCTTAGCAAGTTGACAAAACTGATGGTAGTATATCAATGTACACATATTCATGCAACCTTTGCCCTCCCAACAATGAACTGCTGGAGCTTGCCTGATCAGTCCATAACATTTTAAAAATTTTGTGCAATTTTTTTTATTACTACTATTGCTAGAATTATTCCTTACCTTGTAGTTCTGTTTTTTATCACTACAAATGTCATAGTGAATAGTATTACAGAAAGTATAAATAAAACAAGAGAAAAGCAGAATACCACAGGGAGAATAATTAGGTAATAGTCATTGTTAGTAGTACAAATATTCTTCTCAGTGGCTATGACAGATGTTCCAGTAGTTGTGCTGTTGTCAAAGTTATAAATATCTAGTGAAAAGTTAAAATAATTTACTAATTAACAATACTTATGACTTCTGATAGGCGTTGGTAATTAATTCTACAACTTAAGATAAAAAAATTTAATAAATTTTTAACATATTCACATAGCATGAATTACTATAAAATTAGCAGAATATTCATGCTATGTGAATATGTTAAAAATTTATTAAATTTTTTTATCTAAGTTGTAGAATTAATTACCAACGCCTAAAATATTATATATATATATAGACAGCTAATGTTGATTATCTGGAATTCCTTGGAATAGTATGTATAAGTAATAATATATTATACAATGTTAATTCATTTTGTCAGCACACCATTTGTGAAGTGTACCAACAATTTTTTAAATGTCATTACTTTATTTCAGAATGCACTTAGAGTAAATTATTACCAGTTGTTATTATACTGATATACATTTAGCATTCCAGAGAGATAATCAGGAATTATAATTATTTTATTACATTTTTTTCCATCATAAATTATATAATTAAAATTGATTTTATAAATTATGGTAACTTTGCACACCAAATATGAATTAATAGACTTTATACATCTGAATTTGCATAAAAAAGTTTCAATCAATTGTGATTTTGTGTGTTTGGAGATATAACTTTTATTAAAAACAAATTATGGTAACTATAAAACTACAATAGTATTGCCCTTATTACATGTCCAAGTTATTCTTACAATATATAATTACCTGAACTACAATTCATTTCTGATGAAGTAACTTTTATGCATGAGGTACCATTCAATACATGTTCAGTACACGTATATGTATAATTAGTATCATTTAAATCCAGAGATATGACAAATTTTTGATCTATTGAACAATTCAATATCGATATATTTCCTTCAACATAAAATTCTTCCCCACAGACGTCAGTTCTGAAGGTGATTGTATAATCTTCCATATAAATAATTGTCAGTGGAACACTAATGATTCTATTATCAAAATTAATTGTTCCAAGTTTTGATGACAAAGTGATGTTAGTGGGTGATAATGAAGAATTAGTAAATTGTAAGATAAGACTGGCTCTCGTTTCCAACGGTACAAAATTTGTTATGAAAAACATATTAAATTTTGGCTTCACTGACATGCAAGAGAAAATACAACAAATTGACAAAAATATTAGAATTAATGGATAACATTAGCAAATGGCTTATTATATATCTCAGTTCATTATGTTCCTTACCTTAATTAATATTATCACAGCTAAATTAACTCATTAATAAACGTATAATAATCAGAATTGGTGGTCATTTGCCTTTTTTTTTAAGGTTTAAAACTAAACCACAACCAATGCTTGCTTATTCATGTCCAGAAATAATTTGCATGAATTATTTTGATGATAGTATTGTTAGTTTAATAACAGTTTTTGTATTTAAGTTTTGTGAATTAATTGCTCTATTATAAAATTGAAGAGTAATTTAAACTTTAACAGGTTACGTATAATATTATTTCTATGCATTAACATTTGTAACACCTGCTCAAGATTAAATTTCCACACTAAACTATAATGAAATAAATAGCCCCATAATACTGTATGTCAAAATTAATAACATCACAATGACCATTTTTGTAATAATTACATTATTATACTAAACCTGACAGCACACAACAACCACATAATACAACTTTTGCTTGTTTGACTAAGTTGTGCTTATAGGAGAAAGAAGAAAATGTAGTATTACCTTTTGACAAAATATTGACGAGATGATTTATATTACAGCTTATAACTGATGGGATTAAATGACTTACTCTATACTGAAAACTTAATGTGGAAGAACCATTACCAAAATATTGTGTTGTTATACTACCATCAGTTCTAGTTGTGTTACCATCTAATTGAGTGTATATGACACGAACATCTGTAGAATTTATAAGCCACATCCAATTTATGGAACCAGATGAAACATTGCACTGCAGAGTCACATGATCTCCTTTACACAAATATATATTGCCACTAGGCTCTAACAATGTTGTAGGAATAGTGATAATACCTGCAAAACGCAACATAGTATGTTTAATTATCATTTGAATTACCAGTAATAAAAACATGAAAACAACTAGTTCCAGCAGTAGTAACACATCAGTTACTGATTGTAGCCTTCATCAGTTGTATTTGATTCACAAGCACATTACTGATAAAACAGTAACTTGATGTAATGAGGGAAAAATTTTATTATAGTGGTGTATGTAAGATATTATTTATTTTAAAATAGTACAATTATCCACTACAATCTCTCATTAACTTGAGTGTATAATCGAATTACTACTCAAACCAGTGGCCATTTAGCTAGAAACATACAATAGCTCTACGATTTCACAGATTCTAGTGGAGTAGGAATAACTGCAGCAAAGAATGTGGGATTGTATTTGCTGATGGTCAATTGGAACTTAAGGTTTCGCCTTCCAATTCATGAGAAGAGAGAATAATAGTAATTTCAAGTCAGAATTGAGTCAAATTTGAATAAAAAAAATAAAATATAAAAAAAGAAGTCGTAGTAAAGTGCACTTGCTTTAAAACCAATTTTACCTCCATTTTGTTGTTTATTTCTAGCAAGAATTTAAAAAAATTGTGCTAGGCTTTGTGAAAAGGACTCTCTTCCATGCCAGAATTCTGGCTTCATCAGTTAAAAAAGAAATCATACAGTAAAATAATTGCTGTTCTGGGAGGATCCAGAGGGGGCCATGACCCCCCCCCCCTCACCTCCTTCTCAATCCTAGTTGGTGTCTCTTCTTAATTATATACAGGGGGTGTTCACTCGTCCTAATACTAGTCCAATTATAATAGATTTGGTAAGCTTAATCTATTCCTCAGAATCCCACCCCGGTCGTAGCTACTTTGAAAAAGTAAGTGTTGCTATACTTCCAATTAGTACCCTAGAGATAAACTAAGTTTTATTCAACGTGCCTTACCTTCAATGTGTGTAATAACTCCTACTAAAGAGAGAACAACCGATATCCTCATGATAACGTTTTCAGATCAATCTAACAGATTTTGAAAGCTATCTACTGGTGGAGGTTACGGTATACCGAACTCCAGCGCAATTTAATAGAATATTACTATTTCGAACGTTCGGGTGGTGGGGCAATGACCACTTGTACTTTTTTCATGCGTATAAAATAGTCAATTTTATACGTGTATTTTTGTGTATTTTTGTGTGTATACTAACCACAGAGAATAATTAAATTCAATAGATTAGACTACAATCATTGATTTCAATATTTGTACAGGAAATTCTGGTCACAAAAAATAAACGGCTTCTCTTTACTAAACTGTGGTTAAAAACATAATTAAGAGCCACCATAGCGTAAAATTTTAGCTTGGGAATGAATTTAGACAAATTGTTTTAAGGGGTGCCATCACAATAAACAAAACAAAATTTTTTTTTCATTTTTGGGAAGTGTGAGCGACTGTCAGACCAGCAGTACTTACTTTTTGAACGAACTTCTCGGGAGAGTTGTATCGTAGAGTCTCTTGGTTTTCCAGTAGTAGGTGGCGTTATGGGAGGCAAAAAAGAGTTACAAACGTTTCAGAAGCATTCAGGACATTATTTTTTCGAAAGGAGGCTCCAGTGGGGTCTCAACACTTGAACAAGAGGCTATCTAACAATTGGTTAGTAAGCTAAACCTTAATGGCGGTTCATTCTGATGTATTTAGGGGCTCTCTAAGCTGTCTTGCTTCGTAGAGGCAGTGAATCCTTCAGTCTTGTAACTACATAATATAATCCACAAAAACAAGAAGTACACAAATTTGATATTGTCTGGGGCGTAACTCCCAGGCAAGGATAATTGAAACTGAAGGACCAGCTCTGGTACTACATAACCTGAGCAGTAAAGAATATGAGCTTCGCCCAGAATTAAATTCAAGTCTATGTTGAAAATAACTTTTTAACATATCGGTATAGTGGCAAAAACAATAAAAGTAACCAATTATATCCTAGTAACTAATGTTCGAGGCGAAGTTCGACGATATTCGATAATAAGCCCAGAGGAATCCTTTTCACTGTATTGCAGACTGGCTACTGCCTGAAGCTTCTGTCTGGTTTGACCCAGACAGATATATATTATTTTGATACAATAAATAATTAGCTCAATATTAAATGAAATTTGAAATAAGCACATTCAGTAGATTCTAGAGTTGCTAGGTTACTTAATTCTATTTTTATGAAACAAATTCAACTGGGCAGATTTCATGCTACTCTTCATGAACCATGTAATTATTATACTTGTATACATTTAAAGAAAGAAAGCAACATGTTTCTTACAACTTTAAAGTGAAACTCTTGATAATAAAAATGTTTTTATTAGCTGTCCAAAGAATATAATATCTAGTTCCAAAATAGTACTTGTTTATACTTCAATTAATTTCTCTGGATGTTTGTAAACAATAAAATATTTGACAAAATGTATTACACTTACTTAAGTCAACTCTGTTGTTACTTAGCTATAAATTGCATTTGTCACATACAACACACATACAGAATGCTGACTACATGGTTCTCCCGGGTATTCATCCTTGGTATGGCTGCAATTGATGGGATTACATTAATCACAGTATATAAATATTTATAAGAAATCTTTTTTTAACTCTTCGATGTGTCTAGACTTACCTGAGATCTCATATGATTAAAGACATGTTAACTTATCCATGAGATCATGATATTGGTGAATTTTCATGTTTGTGACTGATTTTTTTTTGTTGTTTTGTCTTCCGTAATTGTGGTAGCCAGTAATATGATAATGAGCTTCTGCAGTAACAAAATCAAATGAAGTTACAGCGTAGAATCATTCACCAATGAGTAATATTGAAAATCTCAAAGGTTATTGACTGCACTCTCAAAATTTAGTAGCAGGAATAAGAGTCTCTCTTATCCATTTTATATCAATACGTAGACACCCTCAAATTAAACATGCAGTTTTTCATATACTTTGATGGTTTGAGGTAAACTCATCTCTAGCTGGCCATTGAAGAAACAGTCTCCACAAGACTAGATCATATTTGAAAATTGGCTAACGACTTTTTAAGAGTGAATTTAAGTCTCTGGTGACAATACAGTAAAACACTTGGTAGCTTAGTTTATCCACCTAGGATTAAAAAAGACAGGGTGGAATTTTGTTTTTAAGATACTGGCTCAGTAGAAATATGACCTTTCTATTCCTTACTAGCTCTGAATGTAACAGCTTTGATGACTTTAAGTGTTTCAATTCATTAAATTAAAAATGGTCCTCAAGTAAATGGTAAGGTTCTATAACGAAAGCTTAGCAATACATATCTATATTATTAAATTATAAATGATGCTGTTTAGTAACAGTATTGTTTGAAGTGATCCAGTTTGATTGCAACAGTGATAAGTCAAATAACCTGCAAATGCTACACCAATTGATTATTGACCTTATTCTCAATTTATCCACTGTACTTCTATTGAGGTTATAACACTGACACAATGTGGTTTATACGTAGATAACTAAATATGGATACATTCTCATTTGTTCTTAGTATAATATCTTGTGTACACTTTGAAAATGTTTAGAATGGCTTACAGCATAAAATGTATTGTAAGACATTATTTGTTATGGTAACATAAGATCAGTTTTGATAGCAATGTTTACAAGAGTAGTGTAGTGGTAAACAGCTACATTGTGAAACTCGGTACAAACTATATTTTTTCTATTTCTGTGTATCAGTTAAGTGTGACATGTTTTGAAGTAGATATAGTAAGGGATTATTGACAACAGAAGCACTAGTGTAGTGGTAACATTCAGGTGACCTTGCTGTAGGGATGATGCTATACCAATATTGTTATAACAGCAACAGGTGATTTTAGTGACATCCAAAATCCTCTTTATTAAAAATTAACAATTTGATGATACTGCATATTAACTATCAGTTAAATTAATTTAATTTTGAAATGCTAGTAATGAATTTATGAAGCTATTTGTCAATAATCATCATGATGTAATTGTTAAATGTTAAAACTTAAAATTGTAATGTACTATGCAATGCATTACAAAAATTTACTTTGAAGTGTGAGCATCCTTAATTAAACTAAATGCATGCATATATGCCTACCCTTT
>WLWD01002959.1_pt1 | contig 20872 bp, 15 predicted proteins | sample 6712731 | NCBI WGS metagenome assembly WLWD01 (sample SAMN12718690, study PRJNA576275) | sponge metagenome | isolation source: marine sponge | host: Mycale hentscheli | place: New Zealand: South Island, Marlborough, Capsize Point | collected 2014-11-01
GCTCGTGTCGAGAACATCAAGTCTACTCCTGGCATCCAACACTACAAGCTAGCCGACCCCGAACTGGGTGGTGCCACAGACATTCTTCTCAGCTTGTATGATGCCGTCAACATCTTCACTGGTGCGTTGTTCAAGGTCGACGACTACATCGCTCAACCGACCGTGTTCGGCCTCTGCATCTCCGGACTTCACGACCACGACTCTGCTAGCCCTGTGCTCAACATCGCACAGTCGGTTTCCTGCGTTGAACCGTCACCTCATTGGGACGACCAAGTCATTGCTGAAGCTCCCATTCATTCTCCTACCAACCTAAAAGTCTTGAAAGACTTCGACGACACCAACACCAGAGTTGAAGGTCGCTTCGCAGTTTCACTACCTCGTGTGGACGACCCTCCTCCTATCGGTGACACCAGGAGACAAGCCATGTCCCGTCTTCTCGCCAACGAGAGGTCCTTGTCGGCTAAAGGGAAACTTGAAGCCTTCTCTGCAGTCATGCAAGAGTACCTGGACCTGGGACACGCAGTCACCATACCACCTGGCGAAATCCATCAGTCTCCTTCTTGTTACCTGCCTGTCCACGGTGTTTTTAAAGATTCTTCATCAACCACTAAAGTTCGTGCCGTCTTTGACGCGTCGGCTCGTTCCTCGACCACCTACTCGCTCAACGACACTCTGCTACCGGGACCCAACCTGTACCCTCCCCTGACGGACGTGCTGACCCGCTTTCGTCTCCATTCCGTGGGGATGACTGCGGATATCTCCAAAATGTTTAGGGAGATTCTCCTCAACCCAGATGAACGTGGTTACCATCGCTTTCTTATGAGGAACGACAAAGGGACCGTAGTAGACTGTCGCATGCATCGTCTCACTTTCGGAGTGAAGAGTTCGCCCTTCCTTGCCACTCAAGTGCTACACACTTTGGCGAACCTCTACTCAACATCTCACCCGGAAGCATCCCAAGCCATCTTAAACTCCTTTTATGTAGACGACTTCATCTCCGGAGCCAATTCCGTGGAAGAAGCCAACAAGTTGCGTGTCCAGCTGTGTGATTTGCTGGACCAAGCCCACATGACGCTGCGCAAGTGGCGTTCCAACTCCAAGGAACTCAAGGATTCAATTCCCACTCATCTCCTTGAGACTGATAAGGCTCCTCAGATCGTCTCGCGCTCTTGTGATGCTCCTAAAGCTTTGGGAGTTCACTGGGCTGTTGAGGACGACACCATCCACGTTTCCATTTCCAAACCTGAACTCGAGTCCACCAAGATCACCAAGCGCTCCATTGCTTCTGTAGCAGCGGGTGTCTTTGATGTGCTGGGTCTCTTCTGCCCTGTTATCATCTCGGCCAGAATTCTGTACCAATCCCTGTGGAAGCTCTCTCTCACTTGGGACAAGCCTGTGCCTCCTGACATAGTGTCTCGCTGGCTGGATTGGCAGAGTGACCTCCATCTACTTAACGAGTTCCCGGTTCCTAGACGCATCGTACCTTTCGACAACACAGACCCTTCTCAGTGGAGCCTCCATGGATTCGCTGACGCCTCGCAAGTGGCCTACGGTGCTTGTATTTACCTTCTGTCTGTCACCGCCGAGGGCACCGTGGCCTCCAGACTTGTGATCGCAAAGGCCCGTGTTCTACCTATCAAGCCTACCACCATCCCTAAGGCTGAACTCAGAGGTGCCTTGCTTCTCGCTCAACTTATCCAACGCACTGCTGCACTTCTCAACATCCCTCTGGATCGAGTCTTCACTTGGCTTGATAGTGAAGTCGTGCTACATTGGCTGCCGAAAGCTCCCACCATGTCAGATAGATTTATTGCAAACAGAGTTTTGCTATACAGGAGCTCCTTCCCGACGTTCGATGGAGACATGTTCGGTCGAAGGAGAACCTAGCAGACCTGGCCAGCAGAGGAGTTAGGGCTCAGGACCTGCTGACATCGTCGCTTTGGTGGTCTGGACCCCCTTGGCTCAGCCATCCTCCTGATCAATGGCCTAATCGTGCTCTGTCGAAGCCTGCTGTGTCCCTGCTGAAAGTATCCATCAAGCCTTGCCTCACTCTGCCAGACTCTCAAGACCAGTTCTTGAACGTTTTGTGGAAGAAATTCTCATCTTTTGCTCAGCTGGTGAGAGTGATCGTCTGGTTATTCCGTTTCAAGACCTCATCTTCTACTCGGACGCCACGTTCTTCAGCTACACATCTCACTTGTGATGAGTTAGAGTTTGCCAGATTCCGCATATTCCTGCTGGCTCAGATGCAGACCTTCTATGATGTCTTTGATGCTGTGCGGAAAGACAAACCTTTGCCTGATGGACATGCTCTCCGACGATTTACAGTTGCCATCTCTGTTCACCGACACCTGATTGTTCAAAGTCGAGTAAGGGATCCCAAGTCACCTAGAACACCTTCTACCCTGATTCCACTCTCGGCTCGTTCTGATCTCACTAAGCTGTTGGTCTCCTCACTACATCGGACCCACAGCCATGCTGGCATCTCAGCCATGATCTCGATTCTAGCCTCTACCTTCTGGATACCCGGTCTACGCAACCTCCTCAAGATCATAAGTCGTACCTGTGTGTCATGTCAGAAGGCCTATTCGAAACCCCTCATTTCGATGATGGGTATGCTGCCATCTTCACGAACAACTCCTGCCCCGCCCTTCTGTAGGACTGGCGTGGATTTCTCAGGACCCTACCAACTCAAGGTTGGCTATACCAGAAAGCCTTCGATCATCAAGGCATACGCTGTGCACTTCGTCTGTATGGCCACCAAGGCCATTCACTTAGACTTGTGCAGTTCGCTCTCTACTCCGGACTTCCGAGCTACCCTGGACCGGTTCGTCGCCAGACGAGGCTGTCCTACTGATGTCTACTCAGACAATGGGACCAATTTCCAGGGAGCCCGGGAGGAGATTCGGGACTTGCAGAAGTTCACCGAATCTGAAGACACCAAACAAGTCATCACAATCTTCTCAAGTCAACACAACATCAAGTGGCACCACATACCGCCGAGGGCTCCGCACTTTGGGGGACTGTGGGAAGCCTCCGTCAAAGCTACCAAGATGCTGCTGAGGAAAGTAATGGAACCTCACCCACTTCGGTGGGATGAGATGTACACGCTCTTGACACAAGTGGAAGCCGTGCTCAACAGCAGACCTATCGCTCCATTGGGATAGGACGAAGCCATGACTGGAAGGTACCTCACACCAGGGCACTTCTTAGTTGGACGCCCACTTCTGGCTATTCCTCAACCACTGCCACCTACAGGGAAAACTAACAATCTTCGACGCTGGGGTCTAGTACTACGACTGGTCAATGACTTCTGGCGCCAGTGGATGTCCACATACCTTTCTACCTGTGCACCTAGGAGCAAATGGAACAAGCCCGGCCACTCTCCAGTCGTCGGTGAACTAGTCTTCGTCAAAGACGAGACGCTCAGAACCCGTGACTGGCCAATCGCAAGGATCGAAGCCGTACATCCTGGAGATGATGGTCATGTGCGTACCGTCACGTTGCGGTGCGGAGGACGGATATACAAGCGTGCAACCAACAGGCTGGTTCCTGTCATCTTTGAAGAAGATCAAGACTCCAACAACAACTCAAGCCCCCGGAGTATGTCTGGGACGGAGTCGTCACCAGACAACGATCAATAATCACCCCACCCGACTCAAACCCAACGTACTCTCTGTCATGTCACCCAATATATAATGTCTTAATGTAAATAATAAAATTGTTATTCACCTCTGAGAACTTGTGCAATACCCCGCAACAAGAGTGCGCGCTTTTGAGCTGTCTGACAAGACTGCAAGCCTCACAGCCAGCGGTTGAGTCAGATTCTAGCTTGCGTTATCTTAAGTGAATACCTGGTCCTTCGATCCTTACCAACTTTACCATTACCCAGTGTGAGGACTTACAACCCCCACACTGCTTGTAGTTCATTCTGATACTAAACTGCCTGTAGTTCATTCTGATACTAGACTGCCTGTAGTTCATTCTGATACTAGACTGTCTGTAGTTCATTCTGATACTAGACTGTCTGTAGTTCATTCTGATACTAAACTGCCTGTAGTTCATTCTGATACCAGACTGCCTGTAGTTCATTCTGATACTAGACTGTCTGTAGTTCATTCTGATACTAGACTGTCTGTAGTTAATTCAGAGTCCACTATAACTACTTTATCTCATGCAAATCTTTACAACTGCTTTGTCTTCTAAAGCTGTAGTCCAACGCCTGGAGCCCTTCACAGAGCACCTCTCTCTTTGCTGTTGCATGGCTTCTGTAAGCATAAATATCTTCTGTACTTTTAGGTTTACTAGATTCACCATCTATAATGCTGAAGTTGCTGTTATTCGATTGGCAGCCTGTCGCCATTTCGAAGTAAGCTAAAACTAAAACTGACAAATACTGTACGCTAAAGTTGCATGTGATATTAATAGGGAAAAAATTTGTCTCACAATTAGCTAGGAATGTGTGAAACCCTTTATATTTCTAAGTGCTCCTTTATTTTGTGTAATTTTATAGAACCTCAGTAAGGTTTCATCCCCCTCGTTGAAGGGGTTTCCCTGTTGTTATCACTGGCCTCAGGCGGTATTTACTTTCCCAAACACAAAATCATTTAGTGCAATAAATCAAATACAAGTGATAAAAGAAAACAAGAAGAAAGAAAAAAAAGAAAAAAGAAAAAAGAAAAGAAAAAACCACACAGTATGTATACACATCTTCAACTGCTTGTAGTTGAGCCTGGTAAGAGAATGCAGTAGGTGAAAGACTGGGGTGAATGTTGAACACTAGTAATTGTTTAGACTTAAAACACCCTCTTCCATCCATTAATCAATTCCACACCCACACCTTAGAGAATGTGTTGCCACGGTATTTCAAAGTGCCAGGGCAGAGAGTAGAGCATACACACTACCAGGCACGGGAGTTTAGCTATTGTCCAGAAATATAAAAACCACACGATCCATTATATTTGGTTAGCTGTGGGTAGACATGAAAACACCAAACGAAACCACAGAGAGAGAACTGAGGATGCCCTCCAGCTATAATAGGAACAGCGTGGGTTTAATGAACCTAATGAACTAACGCAACCCATCATCTAGATGATACTTTACCTGATCTTCTCTCTCACAAAGGATATTTTCAGGTTTGAGATCCCGGTGTGCCACACCCCTCTTGTGGAGGAAATCCAGGGCCTCGGCCACCTCCCTCACCACCTCACTCGCTTCTCGCTCCGTGAACTTCTTTCTTCTCTGAATATGAGATAGCAGAGGTCCTCCACACATCTTGTCGAACACAAGGTAGAAGCTGAAGAGAAGAAGAGATGAAACAAACAAACATATACTCACAGGAAATGCTCTGAATTTACAAACTAGTGCCAACAGAACTACTCAACATGAGATATGAAGAACTGTACATCTAGGCAGAGTTCTCTCTAGGGCTTTATTGAGTGGTTAGCATTATGTACCACTTGGATACTAGTATAGAGATATTATGTACCACTTGGATACTTGTAAAAATACATCATGCACCACTTAGTTTATTAACCCTCAGCATGCATGCGCGAGAGGGTTATAGTAGTCGTCCTGTCTGTTTGTCTGTCACGTTCTGATTTTGAAAATTACAACTAACAATTAACTGTTGATTTAGAAAACGAAGATTTAGGACCTTTCATTGTGTTACTTTTTTAATTTCAGGCTAATTGTTGAGAAAATGTGAAGCTTTCAGCTCCGCGTAGGTACCAGTTTTGTGGGTAACTCCCCCTAGCGTCACGTCATAATCACACGAGCAAGTAATTGCTTGCAACCCGCTGTGTAGATTGCTTTATCCTCAGGAAAGTAAACGAGTTGAAAAAAGTGAAGTTTCGCCTTGAAATGTATATACTGGTGAGTGTTTCTAGTCTGTCTAGATTCTTCTCTTGTGAAGACAGCGTTTCATGTACCATTTTCATTGCTCGAGCTACGTATATTGATGCCTGATTAAAATAGCTAATAGATTGCTTGTTCTTTCGGTCCGAGATTATATTGTAATAGCTAGGTAGTGTTCAGTAGCACTGAGGGTTCACACCTTGTTGTTGTAGTTTCTTTTCCCTTTTCACTAACACACGCACCACCACATACTTATGCCCACCCTTAACCCCACAACGTACATGCAACGTTTTTGCCCCACTTGGATTGAAAATCCTAGCTTGAACATTGCATCTAGGAGATTCATGTTAGCAGATTAAAGATAGCATCAGTCATTAAAGATTCCAAGTGGCACTAAATCAAACTACCGATAAAAGCCACACCCCCTTAAAGGAACGACTACAGTACTTTAAAAGTTTTTCGGTTAACTTCAATAAGTGTTAATAATAGTTATTGATTACTTTATTAATGAACACATATCTCTCTATCAAACTATACCACCCACACAACCTCACAAACAAACACACACACACACACACCGACACAGAGAAAACAACTCTGTACCTGTTATGCATGGAAGCAAAACATATGCTAACGGATGTTGATATATACTTCTCCTAAAATACCGAGCACATACATGCACGCATACACACACACACACACATGTGTGCGTGTATGCGTGTGGTATATTCCATCCGTGATATCAACAAGACTATGAGAATTGCACCTTACCAGTTTGGGTTCTCAAAGAGCTCCACCAGACGAAGAACGAATCTATTTAACACACGGATAAATTAGTATAAAAAAAGTATGACATCCTAGGTAATGTGGGCACCTGCTCTCCTTGCACATGTATAATATCTCCACCTCCTTGAGAACTTTCTCCCTCTGGTGACCACTCGTCTTAGGAACAACTTTCACGGCAAACTCCTTCCGGGACACCTTGTGGATGCATCCCACCACAAAAGAGTGTGCCCCTTTACCCAATTCTTCACCTGTTGTCTCGTAAATATCTACTTGGCGAAATAAAAAGAATGAAAATAATCGTTGAGTGTTTTACACTGTACCTTCAAAGTCAGCAGATTTGGGCGGGCGTCTCTTCTTTCTTTTGGGTCTCTGCCTGTCTTGTGATTCCCCAGCCTTATGGTCAGAAGTTCCATTCACAGCTAGCATGAAACAACAACAACAACAACAACAACAAACAATGATTTCAAGTCAAGTTTACTAGATAGACGAAATAAAATCTGTGGCATTACGTTCGCATGGAATAAGATATATATTAGGTTCCTCTGGTAGTCAAGCGGGTTTCAAACAGGATTTTTCACTTTAAGTGAGAGGCACCGTACATACTCAAAGACAAAAACAACTTTCTTAGATTTTTGGAAGGACAAACACATTAGGTTGGGTAGAGTACACAAAAATAGGCTAATGTCACCCCCCACCCCCCCCCTCTCATGAAAACCTGAAGTGTGAATGACTACCAAATGTGACCGGCTATGAGAAATCAACTGCTCTGACAGTAAATGAAAATCTAGTAAATGCCCAGAAGTCAATTTACCTAATTTCTTTAAAAAAAATAAAAATAATAATAATAATTTTTTTTAAGCATTATTCTGAAACATCTATTAAACTGTCAAAAGATTTGAATTAACTTTCCTGGGTTAAAAAAAAAAAAAAAAAAAAAGGCTTCAGCTATGGTAGTCAATCATTCTAATTCCACCAGCAGCATTTGGAGAATGCAGAACACAAGAAGTTGTTTCTATGACAATATCCACGGAAGCTTATGAAAAAATGGCGGAAGGATACAATGCAAGCTCTAGCCTAGTCAGAATGACTAGTACTACTAAAGCCTAAAAACTCACCAACTTTTTTTTCAAAGACCAGCAAACTTGGTCGAAACATTGTACTAGAATGATAGTTTCATGGATGTGTGTAGTCCAATGAGAAACATTGTACTAGAATGATAGTTTCATGGATGTGTGTAGTCCAATGAGAAACATTGTACTAGAATGATAGTTTCATGGATGTGTGTAGTCCAATGAGAAACAGCTGCAAATAGAAGTCTTGGACAAGCAAAAAGTCGTAACTCCACACATAACAGTCTGTGCACGGAATCACTCGTAAAACTTTAATAGCGATTTCCCCTCAATCTTAATTTTGTGATGGAGCTATACGTGTTATTTTCTGAACATTAATGTAGCCTGCGGAGATGCACCACATTAAAGAAAGGTCGGTAAATGTGTCTGCAGAACTCCTGAATCGCAGCTTAAAACTTTTAATTAGTCACAACAGTTGCTTCTCTAATAGTCTGGCAGAAATGGTCTCCCAGCACACACTTTCATTTCCACTGACTGTAGTGATGTAATTTACTGATGGCCTATCTAAGAGGGAAGAAGGAGCAGTTAGCCCCAACCTTCACTGGTCAGTGTTCCTAACAAAATATCAACCACTAGATCTTTCAAGGCACTTTCAATTACTTCAAAGTATTGGAGTTAAAGTCTCATGAACACTTCACCATTTACCTTCAACTAACTATCAGCTGTTCAACTAACTACTGATTATATAAAAATAAATAACTAAATAAAAACAACAACCAAGAAGAAAACTTGACAAGCGAGGCCAGCTAGCCTAGCTCATGATCTGTAGTGGTGTCGATGTCACCAGCATCAGTGTCAGTCCTAAATGAGGTGATGGTGGGCCAACATGCACTTCAACACGTGTACGAGTAATCTAACATTTGCTAAATATAGCACTAATGAACTCATACCCCCATACACACCAGCTAGTGTTAGCAAATAATCACATTTCCCTACCTTTCTTACTGAATCTGTGACTGATACTAGAAATACTGATGCAATAATGGAGCTATAATAAATAGATGTTACTAGGCAGAGGGCCACCTATTCTAGAAACTATTGGAAAGCTATTATGATTACAATACATTTAAACTAATTCTAAAAATGGTTAAATGACATATATATTTATTACAATTCATTCAAACATTAATTTCTTTTTGTTTCCACATTTTTTATATTTATGTTGACTGTATTACTCTGAATGATATAACCTGACTTGCAAAATTATCAACACATCATTCGAGATACAAATTAATCGTGCAGGTCCATGAAACTTAGTGGGGGTCTGGTGTTCATTGATGACACACACCACACCCACAATTCCATTTAATACACCTTCTCCTTCCGAGCAATCCAAGTTTTTTAAAACTAGTGCTCATTACACTTTCTCACCTGATGGTTTGTCCTGATTTTGATCCGTTGATTTGGATAAGTTTAATCTAAGCTGCAGTAAAACAAATAGAGCCATCAAAAAAGCTTCCCCTGGGGAAATTAAACATTATTTACATTGAAAGAGTTGAAAAAGTTCCTGAGTTCTTCCTTCTCCTGATTCATCTCTCTAGAACTTTTGTCTGAGCCCAACCTTTCCCTAGATTTCTTCTTGGCAGCATTGGGACATTCATTAACCAGCTGTGTAGGAATTAGTGAGAATTGTTAACGAATTTGTGTAGCAAATAGAACTCACTTTAAAGTTCACCCCAAATTCCTTCAATTCTTCTACTCCAGTAAAGGAAGCTTTTTCCGCCGAAGCTCTAGGTCTTTCCAACTCAGCCATACTACGATACTCCAAAGTAGTTCAAACTGTAGCCGTAAAAGTAAAGAATAGCTTCAACTTTCAGCTCTTCAGAAGGATTTACGTACGTGTACGCGGCTGGTTAATGGTTCATTCAATGACTCCGCCTTTAACTACTGACCACACCCTCATAAAGAATTTACCGCTCTACCTCTCTAAAAGAAACCCTTTACCCGATGCGTACTGGCTCCTCATGGAGTAAGAGTGTACACTCACGTCAGTGTATGACCCAAAACGTCGAGGGACCAGAACTTAATATACATGTTGAAGTCTATTATGACCATGACAATCAAGCTGGTTATAAGAAGCAGAGTCCTCCTACACCATGGTCCTGCGTTCAAATATGTACTTATATTCCAACCCGACAAACTTTCATATCAGTCATGCGCCAGTTACGGCTACACACGACAGATTAGTCTACTGTCAGGTAAAGGGTTTTCCGAGCGTAAGGACGGAAGCGTGCACAGTGTAGGCGTGTTCGTGATAACGCCAATCTAATAAATGATCGAGCGTAGAGTATTAGTAGGCCGCGTTTGTTTGTCCGGGGTGAGTGGAGCTCGACGTGGGCCAGTTGGATAGTGAAATCGTAGAGTTTGTTGAGTCCAGGAGATGCTAAAGTACTCAAGCAGATGATAAATAATGGCGCAGACTTGTAATTGCATGGTCGCGCACAAGATCACTCAGGAGAGGGCGAGAGACATCTCCAAGGTGAGCGGCCAGCCCAACCTCCTTTCTGGGGCGCGCACACTTACGCGTTCACAATGGAAGAAAGGTGTCCTCACAACCTGTGTTATTACTTTCTATGCAGGCTTCCCAGTTAGTGGAGAAGATCAGAATGCTGGGAGGCCTTATAGTGAGGGACAGAACATATCGTCTTCGAACTTACAAATCTTGCTTTGTGGGTGAGTGATTTTGCAGCTAGCTAGTCTTGGCTGGATAGTAGTAGGCTATATGAGAATATTTGAATGCACAATGGGTATTAATCCAGATGAATTTTATAAGCTAATGTGTTCAATTGACACCTTTTTGTCGCTTGCTGCAAATCAGAAACTCTCCTGAAAACACATATCTTGGTTGTCACATGCACTGCAAGTTTGCATGTCTAGCACTTGGCATGACACTATTTGTGTGAATATTTATACACACCCATATGAGCACGCTCACCACCATTGACTGAGTGACTGACTGACTGACTGACTGACTGATGACTGACTGACGTCTCGTCCATTAAGTGGCAACCAGATTGTCACTTCCTGAGCTGGTATCACTGGCAGGAATGTAGTGACTAATAAGACAAACATATCCTATGAAGCTAGAGATGCTTGGCGCAGAGTGTAGCCCGATACCCGTCTCCATTCTTCAATTGATAGTATTGATGATAGGAGCGTGACCCCTAATGAGACACCCACTCCCGAATGAATGAATGAATGAATGGATGGTTGAATGAATGAACGAACGAATAGATGAATCTATGAATGTAAGTGAATGAAAATACAAATGAATGGATGAATGAATGAATGAGAAGTGAACGAGTCAGGCTAGTATTTATTTACCAAATTCTTTACAAAATAAAGGCAATTGTGAGCTTCTAGTGAATTCAGTTTTTTTGTAGCCCGCCTGTCATGCCCATTCGAGATCGCCGTCATTGAGGGGAGTGGCAGCATCTCAAGCTGTCATATCGCCCAATAATATTTGTGCTCTATCAACCTTCGCTGTGTCGTGTCAATACTGAACGTTGACACTGACTCTTGGATACATTCGTGATTGCTTGTAATCTTCTTTCATTTTGAAAAAAAAATTATTGTTCAATATACAATGCCACCTATAGGAATCAAGTTTCCCACCAACTGGTGGTAAATGTGTACTTACAACTTGAAATGTTTTCTCAAATTTTGGGAAAATTCACCTCAGCCACGTGAACCATACCTGAGTTCCCTGTAAACAACTTGTATTACAACAGCATTGGAAGTAATTGACTAAACAACAACAACAATAACAACACTGTGATTGCACAACTTCTCTGTCTGTCGTGTATTAGCGGTCCATGATATAAAATAGACACTCTGCGTAGAGAGTGGTGCTTTAGTTATGATTCAGAGTAGTGGCGGCCATGTTTATTAAATGACCATGTAATGCTACATTGTCTGGTGGCCATGTTGATATGCTGACCATGTATGTCAATTGTCCCCACAGTACTCTAAATATTAACATTTATCAATTATATAATTGCCAGGGGCCTACTCTTTTGCACATAATTCACCATAAACTGGAAAGTTTCTCCTCCCTTGAAGTATACCTTCTTCTAACAGAGTATGCAATTTTTATCTAATAGTTATTGTGTGTGCTCCTCCCTTGAAGTATACCTTCTTCTAACAGAGTATGCAATTTTTATCTAATAGTTATTGTGTGTGCTCCTCCCTTGAAGTATACCTTCTTCTAACAGAGTATGCAATTTTTATCTAATAGTTATTGTGTGTGTATGTGTCAAGCATGTGTTTAATACAGTAATTGTAATCCATCCAATTACATAAAACACACACACACACACACACCCTGAACCTTGAAAGAAGGCCACCCCTTGGGGTGATGCCTTTCTGCCACGAAGGGGCAGAACTGGATTATGATAGTCGTCATGTCATGTTGGTGGCCTCAAAACTTGACCCCGAGGGCGGGTGGTCACACACCTATGACGTGCAATGTCCTGTCTCCTCCTGAAGGACCTCTGACAGGTATCACATGTCAAGGGCCTGATGGTATCTTGACCCCCGACGGGTGGTCACACACCGATGATGTGCAGTGTCCTGTCTCCTCCTGAAGGACCTCTGACATATCACATGTCAAGGGCCTGCATGGTATCTGCAGCAGACTGTTGTCCTGTGGTAGCAGCAGCATTCGCATTCCTCCTCACCTCACCCTCAGCTAGCCCTTCCTTGGTTATCACACACACACACACACACACACACACACACACACACACACACACACACACACACACACACAAACTCAAAGTTAAGTTATTTATTGAATCTTCCCTTAGGTTTAGAACTCGTAGGCAATAAATGAAAGTGTGAGTCTATTTCTTGAGCCTTTCTAGAATAGGAGATACGTTATCCCTCCCTAATGAAAGAGAAGAGAAGAAATCTTCAGAATATTCTTTTGTGCTTTTGTGCATGTGCATGTGTCTGTGTGTGTGTGTGTCTGTGTCTGTGATGCCACCGAGAGCTCCTCTCTTGTGAAAGCCTTACACAGACAGACAAACAAGCTTCCATGGATAGTGTTTACAGTTAGTAGACTGGGTAGAATGGTAACTGTATCTCTTCTTCCACTGCCATTGTAAATGTTGTGACTAACCCCTCTAGTCATGGAGGATGTTGGTGTTCTTTTCTAATTGCTTGTGCCACTCTGAGTAGGGGAGAGTGATTTTTGTTTTTGTCAAGAGTGCAAGTCAACAACCTTTTGTAGTAATTTTAGAAACTTGTGGTTATTATAATGGGTTCAAGCTAATTTCCTTCCTGCTTCGCCGAGTTACATTTGCAAATGATTATTTCAATACTTTAGTATTCGTAGGCATCAGCTCTTTGGCACAAGCAATTACAATATTTCCATTCTCTGTGTCTAAAATAACGAGATTTTTTTCTCATAATCAGCAGTCGCCTCAAGTTCGCGGCCATTTCTCACCAACTTGACCTTTCCAACCTTTCCACTTGTCTCATGTGCCCTTTTGGTTGTTCGAGGTTTACTGCCGTGACCATTAGCTCGATCCATACCATGTGTGCTGAAATGTCAATCATTTGAACTAACTTCCGTGAGATAACAAATCAGAACTAGAGGAACACATTCTGACGAGGAAGTTTAATAACTAATGACACAATACTTCATCGCTAGGTAGGCCAGGTTGTTTCTTGTGTGAGTATATGAGCTGGCATCCGGTGAGTGTATGAGCTAGCATCCGCTGAGTGTATGAGCTGGCATCCGCTGAGTGTATGAGCTAGCATCCGCTGAGAGTTCCTCTCGCTGGAAGTCAAGGAGGTAAATATTTATTTCATTGTTGGGAGGGAAGGGGGGGGGGGGGGGGGGAAGAAGTCAATGTTTGCACTAAGAAGAGAACAACAACAAGAACCCCTGGAATGGTTGCTGACTTGTTTTGGCTTGGCTGCTCCCTTGTGACATTCCTCTACAGCTCAGCGGGTTTACATAGTTATGAAACTGTGCATGTTGTGATAACTGTGGGTTGTTTAGCCTGTGAATTGTTATGCTAAAAATGTGCGAAATTGGTAGCTGCATTTGTAAACAATATTTTTAACCTTTTTTTTTTGCAATATTGTTAGTCAGATTAGGAGAAGGCAAAATGGCAACAGATACTGTTTAAGGCAGTGTGTGTATGTGTGTGTGTGTGTGTGTGTGTTTAATTTATGTCCATCCAACTGTCTTTGCAAATGGTGTACACTGTTTGTCATGGCAACCAGAGTCTCAAATCTTTCAGTTATGGTTTTGTTCAATCATCCCTAATTAAACAATTTTTGAGGGCATTGATATATTCCCTCAGAGTTGAAGATATCCTGTGTGTGTGCATGTGTGTGGGTTTGAGGGTGTGTGGGTGTATGTGTGTGTGTTTGTTTCTATCCTAGTACATACGTTTGTGCATATGTTTAACATCAATTGAAAAGCAATCAGTCTTATGACTGATCCTTTCTGCCTGTGGCTGTCTAGTATCTATGGTGACGACCTGCACTGCATGCAGCAAGGACAACATATTTCAGCTGTCCTGTGGCATGCTTTCAGTTTAAATGTATTTCTTCTGTCTGCCTCAATATACCGCCTACTCCTTGTACCATCACTAATTGGTTGTAGACAAGAAGAGAAACGTGACAAGTATAATGCTTATAATGCAAAATGACGTATCAATTTTTCGGTGGATATTCTACCCGTTGGGCTGCCAATGTTTTCTGTCCGATGTAAGCCGATATTGACAAGTGATCAGGTGAAATGTACTATCAATGACTAGTGGTGTTGAAAGGTTTGAGTTACAGCTCCTCATGTGGGCCGGCCGGCCGATACACAGGCTCCGTGCTAGAGGAATTACTCCAGTGTTTCACTACTTTATATGACACTTTGCACGCAGTTGCGTCTATTAATAATAGCCGATTATTAGAAGATCACATTATCTAATCACAGATCTATAAACACGGCGGCTTTTAGCGTGTAGCTCGTTTATACATACTGTTAGCTTGATGAATTTATATCGGCTAGGTAGTGATTATATTATGTAATTCCTACGGCTATGTAGCTCCTCCCACATAAATTGCAACGACTGATCCCAAGCCGTAGCTCATCCAACGCTCATTCGCTACACAGCCAACAAGTGCTCTGTGAGCTGTCATTGCTTTCTTTGTTGGATTCCCGTGTCATCCAACAACAGTAGCCATGTTGGAAGGCTTGTGCTTGCCTCAGTCCTTTGATGTTACTTGACTACATTATTATTGTAAGAGCTACAGCATTTTCATATGTTAGGCAACATGGTGGTGTTCTCTTTGAGCAGGACTAGATGAGGCTTCTCCACTGTTCCGTCTTACAAGAATTTTGCATTGTTTCCAGAAGTCTTATATTATCGTATGACCCGAAAGATTTGAGTGAAGGTCCAGTACATGCAGCTTCTGAAAGTTTTGAGCAAGTGTTAATAAACAGAAATGATGAATTAAGTTTTGATGGTGTTTTGAAAGTCCACGAATACGTGCAGAAGGATGGTGCTTGCTTAGATTCATATTGCTTGAAGATGTTTATAACAGTTATTATAAATTGTTATTGGGTTTGCTGTAGAAGACACCTTGCAGTGCTGCCACCTTTGACCTGGTTGTCTGTCTCTTTTCTCACACTCTCTGGAGTAATTTGTTCTCTAACGTCCTTGTCTAGACTTTATGAACTTTGTGGAGGGTATGATGACATGCGTGTTGGATTCTCTGCTGTACTATGACCTTTGGGAGCAGACAGATGTGAGCTCACTGACCGACTGGCTGACTGAAATAATAACAACAACAACAACAACAATAATAATAATAATAATGACAAGTTTTCTCTGATTTTGCAACCATAGTTTACCAGCCCCTGAGGGGGATTACAGCAAAGAAATTGAAGCATCACACCATTTTAATAATTTATTTACTGTAAAAACAGAGAAAACTGCTATTGCTTTCAGCTTATGTAACTTCCAAAGAAACTTCCCTCCTCCCACTTTCTCCTCCCACTTCCTCCTCCCACTTCCTCCTCCTACTTCCCCCCACTTCCTCTTCCCACTTCCTCCTCCCCTTTTCTGTGCAACAATCCTCCATTGGTGACAAGAGAATGACCTCATTTGTTGTGTACACACACGCATACACACATGTGTGTGTTTAGCATCGGAGTTGGTAGACTGGATGGTGTCGAGTGGGGAGGCGGAGTCTCGTGTGAAAGCCGTAGAACTGGGCAACCTGCTGATAGATACAGACTACATCCATCACGTGGTGGACGAGCACCATTTTGAAGACGACTACCTCTTCTTCAGATTCAGGACAGATGGTGAGGAATAAGGTTTCATTTCACTATGTACGTCAGGTCAGAGTTCATGTGCTGGTCCTGTTTGGAATTACATGCAGAGACATGCTGTGTTCAGGCACTCATTATAATACCAATGGTTGTTTGGTCTTCAGAAGGTATCTCATGGAGTCTTAAGGTTTGTCTGCTATGGGAGTCAGTGATTCCCTACACTCACACACACACACACACACACACTCTCACACACACACACACACTCACACACACTCACACACACACACACACACACACACACTCACACACACACACACACACACACACACTCACACACACACTCACACACACACACACACACACACTCTCACACACACACACACACTCACACACACACACACTCTCACACACACACACACACACACACTCTCACACTCACACACACACACACACACACACTCTCACACCACACCCACACACACACACCCACCCACCCCCACATTCTCAGCACACACACTCTCACCCACACACACACACCCACACTCACTTCTCACACACACACACACACTCACACACACACACGCTCACTCAAAACACATTCACACATTCCATTACCCTCTAATTCCTCTGCCTTGTGGTGTCGACTACAAACTGACGAGTGGGTGTGGTCTATTTAATGTCTACTCGAGTGATCTGGAGGAGCATTTAGTTCGTTTTGTTACGTGTTGTGTTGATGACGTGCTTACCATGGCACGTGCTTACTATGGCACGCGCCAACTCATGAAGTGTTCAATGTTAACAGCTTGGAGATGTAACTTCACCCGCAGTGTTGATGTCCCCGTACCATATTTGATGTCATTCACGTTTGTCTGTAGATAATTCAGCGAAGCGAGCGAAGCGAGCAGAGCTGACTCTCTAATGAGTTCGCGATATATATATGTGAGCGGGTCTGGGAAAAGGGACCTTACGGCGCAAAAATTGAAATTGAGATATAGGCTCCAGAACTAAGTTATCGGAAAAATTCTTTCTTTCTCCTATTTTTGTTTTTTGCAGAATTAGTCTTAGTGATCCTTACTCTACGTCTATGCCAAATTTCGCATGTCAAAACGACTTAAAAGACCCCAAGCGTGCCGTGAAAAGACAAGCTACTTTTTATTCTCTCTCATTCTCGAAGTACAATAAACGGGGAATGGGCGGAGTTTCAACTAGCAGCTAAAAAAACGGCATAGCTTTGAGACTATTGCATGCACTCTACAGCTTACCTTTGGCTTAAAGATTACCGCTACAACGAATAGAGCACCCAAGGATTCCAACAAGACAGGTCGTGAGACGCTCTGAAAGCTAAAAAGAACTCTACGCAAACTTCATTAGACGCCGAAAAAGCGGCTGTACGATTTAATTGCGTATGCGGAGTACGCCGTTAAGTACACGGAAACGTTAATTATACCGGAAGTAGAAATTCAATTTATGTTTTCTCGATTTCTAGTTCAATTGCTTTGCTGAATAGGGCCCAGTTCAACTGCCAGTTTCTCTGCGTGTGGAAGGTTTTACCCTCCAGTATTTTAGCACTAAGTTGAGATAAATTGTATCTTTTTATTAGCATAAAAAACTCAATTTTTTTGATTTGCGCCATAAGGTCCCTTTTCCTAGACCCACTCACATATATATATATTTAGGTCTAGAAATTGTTTTTGTTCTTGCGTGGGCGTACGTGTGCACCTTTTCTCCTATGCGCTTGCGCGGGCCGGGTAACCTTCTTAGCAACATTTTGTTTTGTTTACCCGCCGTACGAAGTAGCGATGCCCAGTAGACAAAACGTTAGAAACGCTTGGTCAAGAGCTTTGAGGGGTTAGAAACTCCTGAAGAAAAATTAGTAAGGAGAGAGATAAGAAATGAAAAAGACAGGGCAAGGAGGAGGAGAGCTAAAACGAAACAGAAACAGGTAGCAAAGTAAAGAATCTTTCTTTTTGAAAAGCCGTTAAATGTTCCTAATTTATTTATTAGACTATTCCTGAGGATTACGGTACCAGGAGCCTTCATCATAGAAAAAAGCCACCACTATTGTTTTCTCACTTTGACAGTATTTTGTAGCCACACCAAGCATGCATGGAATAGCTGCAATTACAGGGAACATGCATCGCTCGCTTCGCTATTTTGTGCTATTAGAGCGCATCACTAGTAAATAATAATAATAATAGTCATCCTCTGTTGGTGTGTGTGTGTGTGTGTGTGTGTGTGTGTATGCCAGTCGAATATCAATACATTAGTGATGTTTCCAATATAACGCCTCCTGTGATGCAGATATAACAAACTGTGGGACTTCTCTGTATGTGTCCTTTACCCTATATGACAACATATGCTAGTTGACGTACTTACTTTTACAAACAGAAAAAGCACCGAACACACACACACACGCATGCACACATAATACACACACAGACCACACACACACACACACACACGCATTCACATACAGATGTAAGCACACACAGATTGTTAGTTCGTAGACTAGTGTACTAACTTCCCTGGAGGCTGTTGTTATTATTATGATATGGTTCCCATTGAAGTCAGCGAGGTGAGGAGAGGACAAGAAAAGAAAAGCTATAGCTATAGAATATTGTAAATGAGCTAATGTAGTTTTGATAGAAGCATCTATTATATAACTACCTGCTTGCTCAATTTTTTAATTCACTTCACTTTTAAATTTTGCCCCCTCTGTGGTGGTTGATCCCTCAACGCACATGCTCAAGTGAGAGGGTTGTAGTAGTCGTCCTGTCTGTTTGTCTGTCTGTCACACTTGTATCTTTGATATCTTACTTTTTTGCATTGCGGGCCAATTTTTGAGAAATCACAAAGCAGTCAGCTCTCAGTGTAGGTACCAGACTTTTGTGGGTAACGCCCCCTACTGGCATGTTGTGGTCACATGAGCAAATAATTTCATGCTGGCTGCCTGCAGTACTTTTGCTTTCTGCTGAGTGCATAGTTTTACTGAGTGCTGGAGGTGGAGTTTCGTGTTTAAACAAACAACCAGTAAGTCTACGTGAGCTTCTCTTACGAAGACTGCACTTATATATACACTAGCTATGTTCATACCTGATAAACACACTAGCTATGTTCATACCTGATAAATACACTAGCTATGTTCATACCTGATAAATACACTAGCTATGTTCATACCTGATAAATACACTAGCTATGTTCATACCTGATAAATACACTAGCTATGTTCATACCTGATAAATACACGAGCTATGTTCATATCTGATAAATACACTAGCTATGTTCATACCTGATAAATACACTAGCTATGTTCATATCTGATAAATACGCTAGCTATGTTCATACCTGATAAATACGCTAGCTATGTTCATACCTGATAAATACACTAGCTATGTTCATACCTGATAAATACACTAGCTATGTTCATACCTGATAAATACACTAGCTATGTTCATATCTGATAAATACACTAGCTATGTTCATATCTGATAAATACACTAGCTATGTTCATACCTGATAAATACGCTAGCTATGTTCATACCTGATAAATACACTAGCTATGTTCATACCTGATAAATACACTAGCTATGTTCATACCTGATAAATACACTAGCTATGTTCATACCTGATAAATACACTAGCTATGTTCATACCTGATAAATACACTAGCTATGTTCACACCTGATAAATACACTAGCTATGTTCACACCTGATAAATACACTAGCTATGTTCACACCTGATAAATACACTAGCTATGTTCACACCTGATAAATACACTAGCTATGTTCATACCTGATAAATACACTAGCTATGTTCATACCTGATAAATACACTAGCTATGTTTATACCTGATTAGGAATAGCCAAATAAATTTGTTTAGTCGGGAAATGATTTTTGTAATAGCTAGTGTATAGTCATTCAAAGTCGGTAAAGGGTCGTTAAAATCTCTTGATCATAATTGGATGGTGATTTCAGAGCCAATGGAGAAGTGCTGGGAGGGTCCGTCTGTGGCATACATGAAGGGTCAGGTGGGAGCTCTGATAAGTCTTCTGGCTAGGAAGAGACTCGTTCTCGGGTGGACCTACTATCTCTTTATCCTCTCACCCAACAACCGCAAGATGTACCAATACAGATCTGAACTGGTAAGTGGAAGGATGCCCCTGTAATAATAAAGCTATTGACAATAGCGGACAAACCCTTTTCCATTCCTCTAGTCGCACAAGATGTGAAAGTGTATCCCCTTTACCAATTCTTTTGATATACAAAACCACTGTATGTTCTCACACACATTGTCATATTGTACCATAAATGTTGTTGTTAATAATACTTTACCAACGCCTTTTGTTTTTTCCTTTTGAATTGATGTTTTGCTTTATCCACACTTTACCACAATAGCTAGCAACCCTTACCCAGTTACAACATAGTACAGTTCAATCAATCACCACAAGAGCCAATTAGTTGGATGACTCTGTCCCTCCCCCTCATTACTCAGGACTCCACCCCTTTGTTGTGTGTTGACCTCAATCATGCTCAAGTGCTGCCAGAGTCTCCGAAGGATCCGAGAGGAAGATACATCCTCAACATCAAGACCAAGTCTACCAGTGAGGGACTCTATTATTATTATTATTATTATTATTATTATTATTACTATTATTATTATTATTATTATTATTACTATTATTATTATTATTATTATTACTATTATTATTATTATTATTATTAGTAGTAGTATTATTATTATTATTATTATTACTATTATTATTATTATTATTATTATTATTACTATTATTATTATTATTATTATTA
>WLWD01005110.1_pt1 | contig 20845 bp, 16 predicted proteins | sample 6712731 | NCBI WGS metagenome assembly WLWD01 (sample SAMN12718690, study PRJNA576275) | sponge metagenome | isolation source: marine sponge | host: Mycale hentscheli | place: New Zealand: South Island, Marlborough, Capsize Point | collected 2014-11-01
CTTGCTGATTTTCTGGCGGTAGAACTGCGTGGACTGCCTCAGGCGTGTGATCTCGTCGTGCTGCATCAGCATCATCTTGCGCTCCTGACGAGCAGCAGCTTGAACATTCTTCAGAGTCTGGATCTCAGCCTGAATAAACATCACACACACACAAACAAACAACACAATCATTACTTTTTGCTAAAATCATTTTTACACACACACACACACACACACACACACACACACACACACACACACACACACACACACACACACACACACACACTGTTTAGACAGATAAAGAACTTTCAGATACAACGTGATTGACAATCTGAAAAATAACTCTTACTGAGTGAGATTGTTAAGATTCCAGTTAGCATATTATATATATAAAACACACGTTATAATGCAATCACAATCACACACACACACACACACACTGGAGGAGTGCATAAATAGAAAAAAAAAGTCCATTGCGTTAAAGCATTGTTTTCAAGAGTACTTTACATTAGCTACTAACATTATGTAGTGTTACCTTTTCTCTCTCCAGCTTTCTGAGGAGACCTCTCTCCCTCTTCTTCAGAGGAGGCATTTGCTCATCGTCTCCTTTCGACTTTACATCCTTCTCTCTCAATTTAAGCCACTCGAGTTCAACCTGCATACATGAAACACACGCACACACACACAAACAAGTATGAATGTGTAGTAAGTTAGTAAGAACTTATGTATAGGTAAATATGTATGCAAGTTAAGGTGACACAGCAAAGAGTATAAAAAATCTAAAACAAACACCCAAATGTGACGTAACTTAAACTAAAAAAAAAATTATTCTATGAAGACAAAACAAAAAACAAAACTACAAAAGATAAATTCAACACGAGATACGTCACTATGCCAGCTAGACAGGCGGAATTAATTAGTAACACATACAATAGAGTACAACAGATCGATGTCAGCTCACTTCCAATTAAAACCCACCTCGCACACGTAAGACGCTATAGCTATCCTCACTCACCTTTGTCTTGTCCTTGACAGCCGTCTCTCTGAGCTCCAACAGAGCTTCCTGGTGCTTCGCTCTCATTTCCTCTTCCTGCATGTACACCTTTACCATCCGGGACATGAACCCAAAGAAGGACTCCTCCCCCATGTTGCCAGGGCTGCGGGTGGACCCCACCTCACTCAATGCCGGCGTGGTGGCCCGAGACTCACTCCTGACAGAGGGGGCAGGGCTGAATAAGTAATCATCGTTGTCGCTAGTGGCAGCGCTGCTGGTCTTGGAGAGGTAATGCTGCCTACGGTGAACTTCAGTTGGTATCAAGTCACGGAGCACCTGATCAGAAGAAAATGACAATAGTATGCTAATATATGTGTTACCTGGACGTCATGCACGTATTTGCCACAGGGGATGGGAACACTCCTGTTGTACTTAGCCCCACCCTTTAATAAAACCACACTACTGTGATGCACAAACCTATGAAAGTCCTCACGCCGATCAGCATTTAATCACATGATTTTATAACTCATAGAATTCAAGTTTAGCTTGCACTAGACTAACTTTCAAAAATTCCGGGGCTCCTACCTCTGCATGAAGCTCTCATTACAGACAATAAATTCTTGAAACAACTAGAATCTATAGTTTCCCCATGCCAACCAATCATTCGCTTTAATACAGTACCTTGAACAGTACCAATTCATTGACCTACTTACAGATGTAGCAATACTCCCCAAGCATGACATTACATGTGATAAATCACAGACCACACCAGCAAATTACCAGACACGAACGATTAAAAGTAAACAGAATAAACTTGGCGTCTTACATGACTTTATTATTAATATTTTTTAAACTTGATGCATACGTACCTTTCCCTGATGGGCAGGGTTTCCCACGGAGCTCTCCAACAATTCCACACTCCTGGACACGCCCACCCTGCTATCCTCTCCTCTGCTATCATCTTTAGTTTCCTCTCCAGCTTCTTCCTCTTCAATAGTACTTTCCTCTGCACTGACTGTCTGCTCCGAATCTTCAGTAATGTCTGACTCAGAATCCTCACTCCGGCTACTCGCAGCTTCTTCTTCTTCCTCCAGCAGTTCCTCAACTTCCAAAGATTCTTCCACTCCTGAATTAGCGGTCTTCACGCTGGCACTAGTCCAAACAGTCCCTCCCACATCCGTGCTTTCTGTCGCAAGTTTACTGGGAGTAGAGGTGACCGCTTCAAAATCATCTGCATAATTATAAGACAAAGTTGACTCTAGGGGAGAAGCCTTAGGCTTAGCAAGAGGCAAGTGGGTGGAGCCGGCAGCGGCTGTACTAGACATAGTCACAACCTTGAGAGCACCAGCAACAGCTTCACGAGCAGCTGCACTGGCTGCTGACTCAGCAATATCTCGCACGACACCAACGGGAACCTTTGGTTCCCCGGTCAGACCTGAAGAACCAACACCATCGTCGTAAGCTGGAGTGGATTTTGCCTTCTCCTTTCTCAAAACGTCTGCCATCACTTTCGAGTTATCGTCCAGCGCTGCCGTAAACTTTTTGTCTTGCTCGGACAGTCTAGCACTGAACTCCTCCTGCTTCTGCTTCATCTTCTCCATTCTCTCCACCTCATCTCTCACATCTTTGCTTATTTTCTCCAGACGTTTCCGCCGGTCCTCTTCGTCTTTGTCCCTTTCCAGTTCCGACTTGACCGCCACCTCCCTGACTTCCCTACGGTGAGCCTCTTCTTGAGATTGCAGTAGTCTCGCCACATTCACCGTCTCCTGCTGAGCCAAGGTCACAGCTCTGGCTCTCTCCATGTCGCTGACTTGCCCGATCGTGCTCGTTACAACGTCTAAATGATTAAGTTCCGCCTGCAACCTCAGGTCAAGAGAGCGAGGAGAAAACCGACCCTCGGAGGCGGTGGTGACGGCTGGTTTGGACGTTGCTGCCGCTGCAGGAGTGCCGTCAACTCCATTCCGACCGTCTCCTGAAACGTGGGGGAGTGGCGGCATCAAGTGAGGCACATTCAGAGAGCTGTTGCTGGAAAAGGACTCCACAAGACTGGACTCCTCCAGGGGACTAATAGCCGGACTAGTGGCTTCCTCTTTCACTCCTTCTTTTCCCTTCTTTGAGGAACTCGTTGAAAAATAGGGCTGGTGCGTCTCAGTGTCTTTTCTGACCAATGAAAGGGGAGTGATCTGGGCAGAGGCAGGACTAGACACTGCAGAAGAACTGGGCGTGCTCAGAATTGAAGTGTGGAGAGATTTAGCGTCAGAAGCTTCCAAGTACTTTCCATCAAGACTGTCGCCCTCGCTTCTGCCAAGAAGTGAAGCTCCGCCCACTGCACCCGTTGGACCAGCTGATGAATCAGCAAGAGGAACACACAAGTGATTGCTGTCAAGAAGTGTGGGTGTGCCGACCATGACGGAACTGGTGATAAGGGGAGTGGCCAGGCTTGGCGAAGACTGCTGTACAGCTGACACTCCTGAAGTCGTCATAACAGAATAGGCGGAGCTTTGCACCACCACACTATCACCAGAGGTCAAACCACCAAAGTAACCATGGTGATGCTGCCTCGCAAAGATGTTGACAACGCTGTGGGTGTCGCCTCCGTCACGCCTCCAAGGATCTGACGGCACGCTGGGCAAAACTGCCACAGTGCGAGGGGAAGTCATTGGAAATCCCACACCAACTTGGTCGCCGTGCAAAACACCAGTTTCCGGCGGAGCAAAAGCAGTGGGAGTGGTCTTCCCAGCCTCACTGGATTGGTCAGTCGGTGTGAGAGTGTCATCGTCTGATGTGAGTTTCTCTTTCTTCTCGCCAGCTTTTCCGTCACCTGCCTTGCGATACCCTCTCAGGGAATCTTTCAAAGTCCCTCCAGCTGGCAGTGACCACCGTAGGCTCTTTCGAACCGCATGGCCACGATAAGCCGCCTGTATGACACGAGCAGCTTCGTTCTCCCGTCGATACCGAGCTGCATGAGAAGCGTGATCCTGCAGCAGACGAACACCAGGAAGCTCACTGGTCGTCTTAAACGAGGCTCCGGTAGAATCAGCCGGTACCTTCCCGGGAAATAGAGTCCTTGCATTATACCGACTGTGATGATCCTGTTCATCTTCTTCTCTCGCACGATCTCCTCTCCACGACACACGTGATCGGTGACTTCCCTGATCGGCACCAGATGCTTCGTCACCAAGAGAGTCCACCCTTCGAGACTGCTGCAGTATCTTCTCCTTCAGTTCTCTCGCTGCCGTGGTGATAGCCTGCAGTCGATACTCGGGAGATACACCAGCACTTGTGGGAGGTGTTCGAGAAAGAGCCGAGGACGTTGTTGGGCGATCATATTCATAGCGGACATATCCTCGAATGGAAGGTGTGGTCTCAGCACGAGATCGTGAAACTGAAAGGGAAGGGACCCTTTCTCTGGGAGACACGCCCCTTTGATAAGGAGAATCTCTGGCATAAGAAGTTTTGAAAGCAGAAGTATAGGAAGTGGATTGAACACGAGAGCTACTCAAAGTGGGTGGGGCAGATGTCGCGGCATGGAAGCTGCCATAACGAGGCGGAGACGTCCTCGGGCGATGAGAGGCACTGGCATTGGGGGAGCGGTCACGGCTGCCTGTGGATGCAGCCTGGTGGGAGGGGCTATGAGCATGACGAGAGGAGACTGGACTTCGCCACGATGAAGAGAGATACTGCTGTGTAGTGAGGGGCGTGTCTGACTCCTGTAGAAAATGACAAGAACACAAGTCAAAAGAATTAAATTTGCATGCACAGAATAGCAGAGTGACCCTTTACCATATTTTGCATGTCAGCATTCCTTCTGACACTTAAAAAAAAAAAAAAAAAAAAAAAAACAACGAAAGAACACTGGTAGTGATCAGTAAATTACTACTATAACTACTAATGCTATGGTAAGGGCTCACTGAGGCACCATACTACTCTACAAGGAAACTACTCTACAAGGAAACTACTCTACAAGGAAACCACTCCTTACCGAATCATAGGCATCTCCGATGTGAATGTGAACTCCTCTTGATGCTGAATGAGCAGGCTTCCTGTCCTCCTCGAGTTCCCTCATCCTCTGCTGGTGCCGGAGGTTCCTCTCCAGAGACACTCGCTGCTCCTCGTAGAGTTTGTTGAGCTTCTCTTCCCTCTCCCTGGAAGCCTTGAGCGCCTGCTCTCGCTGCTCCTGGGCCCTCCTCCTCCTCTCCTCACTCTTCCTCTGAATATAAGCCTGCAGGGATCAATTAACACCACAGATTATAAACCTATCCAAGAGCTGGAGTAGCATGTACTACTCTGACCAGTCAGTGAGTTCAAATAAATCATAAAGGTACGTAATTTTAGAAACAAATTTAAGAGAAGTCATATCAATATTTTTGACATTTGAGGGGAGGGGTTACAAGGGAATTGAAAAAAAAAAAACAAAAAAAAAACAGACAGGGGTATGGCAGATGTATTGGCACAACAACACTGACAAAAAATGTCCTGGCCACTGTGGGCTACATTCCAATCACTTTTGAAAATATGGTAGTCAATTAACTTCTCATTATGCTACAAGCACACACACACACACACACACACACACACACATGTACCTGCACGGCAGACTGTTCGTAATGGCGCACTTTGTCAGCTGGGTAAGAGTGACCTGGAAGCAGAAAAGATGGATCGAATAATAATACGGCAAAAATATGGACATATTTTGTCCCTGGGAAACACACACAAATGCACACACATGTATCTCACATAAGGCCAACACACAAACAACACACACATACATAAAGACACATACATACATACACACACACACTATACCCGCATAAATGCCTATAACACACACATACACATCAACTCATACACACATAAGTACACTCACACACACACACACATCCATCACTGGGTGCCAGCCAAGCTAATCTGCGCCATGGACTGGCTCCAGTTCTAAGAAGAATGCCAACAAGACAGACTCATGCCAGTTCAATGGGGGGAAAAACACCGCAACAGAACTCACAGCACACATACACACATGTACGTAGAGCAGGCCAATGTAAAGACAGTGATATTTAGTTCATTGAGCTACCTTCTGTCACAACACACGGCTCACAAAGAGGAAGAAGGGAGCTGAATGGAGAGCCTAACTTAATAAACAAGTCTTGTCACGAACATGACCATGGACTTTGAACTGACTTATGCATGAGGAGTTAATTAGAGGGGGCAGTATGGGTCAGGTAGCACACAGAGCTAATGTAACAACCAGACCCTAGAGAAAGAAGACTGGAGGGAAGGAAGCAGGGGAGAGAGAAGAGAAGGAAAGGAAGAGAAAGGAAGGAGGTAGAAGAAAGGGAGGGGGAGAGAAAAGATAAGGGAGAAGTAGGTGGGAGGGGGAGAGTAAGAATGATGTTATTCACTTACTTGGGACTGATCCATTAGATCGTGCAGTAGCAGGTCTATCTCTCATGTTTGCTCTCCAAGGTCTGGAGTAACTCAAACCTCGCTCGCCCAATCCTCCTCCTCCATCTCCTTCTGTACCACCAGTTCCACTTCCAGTTGCCGCATCAGTTCTACCACTGGACCTGCCCACCTGGTGAGTGGGCGTGGCAGTGCTCAGCTCGTTCATCAGCTGCTTCATGTCTGATGAAAGCTTATCTGCCCTTGCGCCCAAAGTGGAGCTAGACGACGACGACAAAGTAGTCTGAGTTTCCTCTTGGTCGTCGGGTGGCTGTCTGTCACTGTCTAGAGCAGATTCGGTGACACGCCCCGATGCAATACTAGCACGTGCACCAGGAGGATTCGACGGCGGTGAAATTTTAATCTCCGGTCTCACGCTAGAAGAATGAGAGTTGCCTGTGGGCGGAGATTGGTCACTGGGAAGACGTCCATTCGCCACATCCTCTTCTTTCCTCTTTTCAGTTTCTCGCTCTCTGCTCTTGCGAAGAACCTCTTCAGCTATTGAGCGTCCGATCCTCCATGATGCGGTGTTAGTGACCCGGGTAGTGCCCGCAACACCACCCGCGGCAGACGATGCCGAGCTCAAATGGTGGACTTTTCTGACGGGTGGGTCATAGTAGGACGAATATATTGAAGACTTCTGCAGCGGGTAATGCTTGCTGGTCGAGAGAGCGCTGCGACCAGAAGAACCCGTCACACCACTTTCATCTTTCCAAGATGGCACCGTCGATGAAGTCGGTTGACTGTGGAAGGCGGATCTCGACCTTGCCTTGCTGGGGTCAGAGTCCGACGTTCGTACGTGGAATCCATATGAGGATCCGATGGGAGGAGCGGCCGCCACCTTTCGCTTCGTGGGCAGGGCTTCTGATGTCCGCGTGGACAAATAGGAGCTTCCCCCAGAAGGCTCGGTGGTGTAGGCGTGTCTCGTGTAGCGGCCAGCGGACACACTGGTGGCAGCAGATGAGGTGGATGGGTAAGGATGAAAATGGCGTGGGGTGGGATCTGCAGAATGAAGAGGCGTGGTATTAGCCGAAGCTGCAAGGAGGGAAAAAAATGGATGATTTGTGAATGAATATTTTGGAGCAATTACGCATCAAATAATATTATACCAAAGAGAGGAGAGAGAGAGAGAGGGGGGGGGGAAGGCATAGAGTGGTTATCAATTAGAAGTTGATTTAAGATAAGAGAATATTATAAGTATGGGTGTCAATTGAAAGTAGCAGTCTCTCTCTCTCTCTCTCTTGATGGAATTGGTTAGTAATGACTATGTGTATATCCCTCTCTGCTGTTACTCGACCACTTCCAATGCAAACAAGATCAGCACTATCTTTTCACAGGAGGAACTAACCGCACTAATGATGTTATACTACGACTAAAGTTAGTCATAAACTTAACTTGATTAGTCAATCTATTTGTGTAAATTTAATTGAAGGACTAAAAATATGCAAGGTGTCATCCTAAGCATGCATGTGTGTATGTTTGTGTGTGCGCCTAATGCTTCATAATTGCTCTAATGATTCACTTTCATAATGAAGTTGAGTTATTTAAGGCTGCATACCAAACTTGTATGACTCAAAGGAAGTATGTGAGGGTGTGTATGTGGATACATGTGCATGCTATACTGAACTGGCTCACACTTCATCTGTTAGTGACAGGCTCCACTGATGAACCAGTCAGTAGCAAAACACACTGCACTAAAACTACATTATGAGCTGGCTACCCCAGCACACACACACAACACACACTGTGCCCCTACAATTAGACCACAAATGAAAAACCTTAAGAAAATCTAAAAAAAAAACTAAAAAAAACCCCCACTAAATCCTCACCTTCTGACAGTGGATAATATCCCGGTTTTGAGCGCAGCCTGTTTAACCTGTCTGTTGCCATGGAGATAGCCTTTCTCTGCTCATCCATGGTCTCCCTTACTGCCCCACCAGTGGGTTCCGCCTTCCTGTCACGCCCACCAACGTCATCGCTCCATGCCACGCTCTTGGACTTGTACGAATAAGACGAAACGCCATCTCCACGTGAACTTGGCAAACCAGTAGCACGTGCTAGGGCATTGCCAGTACCTGACGATGACGCAGTTCGATACGGCGATGCTGATGTGGGAGAATGCTGGATAAAATGTACACGAACCATCAAACTGTAACACTTCGTAAATACAACAACTTCATTGAAGACCCGAGTATTTACAGGTACAAAAACTAACCACTGAGCTCTACACACGGATAGTGCCTGCTTAAAAATAAATTCCATTTTTGTACGATCGATATGTTTTACTCAGCAAATAACAATCCCAAACAACCACACGCACGAACAAACATACACTCCGTATGCTAACACACACACATACACACACTCATCTTTATGTAATAATAACACACACATGCTGAACCAAAAACTCCCTCTAAAACACCAAATGAACCATAATGGAATAAGAGGAGTAGCAAACCCTCTCAAACGAGTGTCATCAGACACTGAAGTATACAAACCAACTTATTTTAGCCTTTAATGTGGTCTGACAAACCCAACACTGGCTTTCTAAAAATTAAAAATAAAAAGGAATTGATTCTCCAATCAGGTAAGGTAGTTTTAGCTGCACAACACATAAGAAACTTGAAAGCTGTATGAAACTGCCACCATTAGTACCACTACATCTTGATCAAGTAGCTAGTCTAAAAAGGCATTAAAAGTAGTTCCCTCTCTTCAGCTTAACTGAGTACAGCTACTTCAGTTGTGAAGTTCAACATATGCTTGCGAATTAGACTGCACTTGCAACAGAGTTAAATGATGATCATTACCATTTAAATATAATACATTATGGAGTAAATAACCCTCTCCTGATCTACAACTTTGTAAAAAAAATAAATAAATAAATAAAAAGGTTTAACAAAACGAAACAAACAAACAAAAAAACAGAAAATATACGTGCCTGAAAAATAATTTTGCCCTTCAGTGTCAGGTCAGCCCAACATTGGCCACCAACAGAATAGGGCATCAATACAATGACACCAGCTAGCCTGCCTTATCATCCTACTATCATACTTGAACACATGACAACTTGATGACCCTGTGCCGAGCAACTCGTTCACATCTCCTCTACTCAGAGGTAAATCAACAGACACTGTAAGAGTAAAGGATACACCTCGTTCAGCCTCATACCCCTCCTCATCTTTCAATGGTAAATTCCCAACCGCTCCTAAAACGCTAAGATGTGCACAACTAGGAGCAATCTTCTTGAGTGAATGAATTATCAATGTAAACTAGATATAGAAGAAGTCAATGACCTGTGAGAGTTCAATATAGGTTCTATCTAAAAATTTGTTTGTGGGGAAGGGGAGTAAGAAATGCAAATCAACTTATTTTATAATCATTGAGAGTAATAAAATTAATTGACTTAAATGCTGTATTTTGGGTTCAACTTAATGACATACCATACACAGCATGCTTATTCCAGGGGGGTAAGCCGATAACTTGAGGGGGAAAGCAGGGGAGATCCCCCCCCCCTTGCCACCCCCCTCTACATTGAACCCTGTCAATGTAATACAATTAAGAAGAGCCATATAAATTATATTCTTACCACAATTAGACAAATTCAATCTACTCTACCGTCAGTCGGATAGTGGCACATGAAATGGAAAAGTAAATAGACTGAGTAAAGCTCAAGTTCTCAACATTATTAAAACAAAACATTAGAAAGTAAAGTCAATTAGAAAGAACTGAAGATAAAGACTAATGGACAGAATGCCGACCTAATAATAGCTCCTCCCCCTCCCACCCACGCATGACCAAATCACAGAACCAGCCGCTAAACCCACACCGAAACAAATTATTACCCACCAGCAGTGGATAAATGAACGAACAACATCAGAATGGAAAGGAAAAAAAAAAAAAAAAAGATCTTGTCCTTGTAAACACTTCATTATCCTCAGCCTCTACACAGACTACCAAACATGTGTAAGCTCACTCTTGACCAGATCCAAACAACTATTCAGTGAACACAACCAGCTGTGTCAAGCTGAAAAACTCTTCTTACTTGTCAATGAATGGACCCACTATTATCCAAACACTGCAATAGATTCTTAGTCATTGCAGGGGGAAAGGAGAAAGTAGGGGGGAAAAAAAAAAAAAAAAAAACGAGACTGCATGGAACCCACATACTCCCTAAATAAACACCTCCCATTCAGAAACATTGCTCTATTCATTGCCACCTTTCATGGAATCATGGAAGTGGATTAGCAATTCAACTCAAGGGTAGGGGTCTAGTGGTGACCTGTGGATGCTGGGATTAAAGATACTTTTACCACCTGACCTCTTGGTCAATCAGCACTTGAATTATAATGTCAACAGGTCTTTGGGGGTAACTCCACACATATGACAGTGGGACTTATATGCACAATCATTGTAATGAGGCTATCTCTGTATCTAGGAGAAAGCATGCACACTAACCACACAAACCAATGCACATACAACTACCACACATGCATGTATACAGTATATGCACACCCAAACCAACACACAACACACGTCTCTACAACATACGCACACACCCACATACACAACATACGCACACATCCACATACACAACATACGCACGCACACATACACAACATACGCACACACCAACATACACAACATACGCACACACACACATAAACAACATATGCACACATATACATACACAACATACGCGCACACATCTAGAGGAAACTATCCATTTTAGCACTCCCACTAACACATGAACCTGAAAACAAGCAATCTACACATGGCATGTCAACAAGACTCTCTCTTTGTCTCCTCAATGCAAGAGAAACACCCCTCCCCGAGCACATATCTCACTTGAGCATCCAGCGGGCGATTTTCCCGTCTCCCAGTGAGATGATCTGATCCAGCAGATAAGGGTCCAGCCCTGTATGAAGTTGAAGAAGGCCCCTCTCCCTCCACCTTGCAGCCAGAGAACCTCCCAGCGGTTCCATACGGCCCATCAAGCAATACATCGTCACAATCCAGTCGTGACCGCAAAGAGCCATTCAAAGGGGCTGGGTCCACAACATATTCACCATCCCGTTCCTCTCGTTCCAAATCCTCAACTTCTAGCTCCCTGTTGCTCAGCCTCCTTCCTTCGGTGTGTCTCGTAGACACACTGCCTGGCCTTACTTCTTCTCTAGTAAATGTCACTACTCTACCAGTCCTTCTTGGAACAGCAGCTGCTTCTCTGTCCCTCTTGGACTCCAACCTCTCCAACTAAACATAAGTTGAAAAACAAAATCTATATTTATCACAACACAGAAAAAGCTAGCTTACAATTCTCTTGGCTTCTCCAAAGCTTGTCCAGGCTTTCTCCAAACCTACAGTGAAAGAAAGAAAGGTTACTAACATCCACAGCTAGGACTGTAGCTCCTAGATACCTCCACTCCGAGTGGTACCAGCACTGTAGGAGGGTTCTGGCCTGGCAGTAACCCTAGGTTCGGAAACCTTTTTCCCGTACACATTGGACATGGTAAGCCGTTCACAACCCGAGGCAGAGTAGCAACACCATCGGCTGTAGTAACGACTACCAACTGAAAACCACAACGCAACTGTACAAAGTCGACGATCACGCTCACTGAGTCAACTTCACGCAAATAACTACCACACAGCAGAGATCAAAGCTAACCAAGTAAGTCCTTTACAACGTGGCGACGTGGATCACCAGACGCTTTAATTAGAGATAGATGCTATAGTACCGTTTTTGCTTTCGATATAATACCTGCCGGATGATGGAAAAATAGTGTGAAGTGCGCGGGAGAACGACCATTACCAGTTTAGCCGAATATATGGCGGCTAATGAAGTTTGTAGGTATTACCACTCACTGATACAAATGGATCCTATTTACAGCAGACGGCGTTATCGCTTGTGTAACATTCAATACTAGCAAGTGAAGATTTTTTTTTGCCACTGTGAGGAAGAGAAATCTAACGATCTATTTGCTACATCAATCAGTCAACAATTGTTGTCTGGAAGAGCTTGTATACATTTAAGCATGAAAGATGCACACACACGTAGCTAATGCATAACCTACTTGGATTTGGCATTTTTTTACTTCTACATATATCAACAGAGGAACAATAAAGGGATGACCAGGCATCCAATTACTACCAAGAAATTCTCACATAATAGTATATTTTTAATGGGTGTCTACTAATAGAGCTCTCAATCAGCCAAATTTCACCTGAACTTTCTTATTATCTACATAAAGGTAGTTAAACATTACTGAGGGTAATGCAAGTTGAAGACACACAAATACATGCAAATAAAGCAAGTCCAGCTTGAAAATTCATCCATCTCCTATGTATTCATCTGAGTAATGTGTGGTACTGAGTTAATGAATCTGGCTCTTATAGCATAATAAATCTATGGTGAGTTCTAAACAGACAAACTTGCTCGTCATAAACAAAAAAAATTATGTACAGTAATAATGATAATAGTAATGATAATATTTAATAGTAGTAGTAATAATGTTTATAAGGTACGAGCAAGCTACAAGGACATCTAATATTTGAAAGAAGGCATGAAAACCCATGAACACCATACAACAAGAAAAAATACACACACACTGAAAAAAAGTATTGGAACAATTTCAAGTTATTGTTGACAGGAAATGTCATAGCTACTTTCTATATTTTGTATGTGTTTCAAACACAAATTTGTGAGAGTTTATAATGACAGTACTTAATATATGAGGGTAATGCAGTAATATTGAAGACAAAAGGCAATGAATGTAGATATAGCTACAAATATACGTTAACAAACAAACAGTCTTCCATGGTATACAATGAGCAATATCTTTGGGAGAATAATATTGCAATCAAAAAGCAGTATGGACCTTCTCTTCTTTCTCTTCCACATCATCCTAAGCATTATGTTTTATATGCATGTAATAAATAATGAAATGTCTTCCTGAAGGAGTTGGGATGCAGGATTAGAGGAGAAACAGGAGAACCTAGATCGACAGAGTTTTCAATCTAGTGTCTGTAAGTTGCTGTCCAGTGAGGGAACTATGTAGCAGTGCTAAGCAACACAGGCTACTGAATTCATTCTTTTTTATTTACATATTCATTCATTTTTCCTTTATCTCTATGCAGCAATGATTTTTTCTCAACCATTCATTATTTATGTTTAAGCCATGGGTTTGAGTAATTATCGCTCATATTAAACTGTCCCGATTCTGAGTTGAAGCCCAAGGGATGTAGTAGGGTGGTTGATTGATAACTTTGAGAGTTACTATATTATTATTTAACTATTTCATACCATAGATGTGACCACAAAATTCCCTGATAACTGGAATAACATTTTTAATCCATGGCTGTTACCATATCACCTACGGTTTTAACATATATATACATATTGTATTAAATCAATAATGTTAATATGTCTCTTTCCCTGAATTGTCCAAGCATTGTATATATTATAGTAGAGCCATCATCAAGTGGTAGTATGTATTGTAATCACATAAACACCAGCTGGCTTGGGACATATCCAGAATTAGCATAACAAGCTAAGGAGCTGTGAGTCATCAGGGTTTCATGCAGAGGAATGAGTACCCTATGATTCACCTCCCTCCTCCCTCCCTCCACCCACCACTTCAGAATTTTGTGAAATAATACAATAGCTAAAGTTGAATTGTAACGAGTGTTAAGATTATAAAAACATCATGTGACAAAACACTGCTGATCAGTGTGAGGTATACAGTGAAACTTCTTTACAAAGGCCACACTTGGGGAAAGCCTTTTGACCCTTGTAGAGAGTTTGGCTGCTTTCAGAGATTATTTTCTATTGTGGTTGATCATTTTTGTTCCATTCATGTTGGGTTGTTAGAGTTTAGCTGCTTTTCAGAGTCTCTTTGTAGAAAGGTTGGAGTGTATGCACTATCATATGGGCATGTGCATCAGAGTACTGTGGGTTTTAAAAATGGGTGTGGCTAAGTTCCTCAATATCAATATTTCCCATCAAAACGAAAATTTCTGTAGGACATCCTATTTTCTTCAAGCACATACAATTTTTATTTTTATTTTTTAATTTTTTAAAATATATTCTTGCAAAATAGCAAAGGGTTTGCCAACTAGCTTTAGCAAGCTAATACTAAGGCTACCCAAAATACAACAACAGCAACAAAACAAGAAACAAAGCAAATAAGGAATGAGACAAACGAACAGTGAGCTACACCTGTAGAAAGAGCTTTAGGTGCCTCTTGAATGCTAGGTAAGAGGAGAGACCCACCAAGCTCTCAGAGAGAGAGTTCCAGAGGGGGATGGAACTAACAAAAAAGGAGGAACGGTGGTAGTTAGAACAAACGGAGGGAATGAAGATAGGACAAGAATTGGGGAGGCGAACAGAAGAATAGGGGTGGGGGGTGAAAACAGATTGGGGGATGATTGAGATGCCAGTTAGAATTTTTCGGCAGAGGAGGAGTTTGTGGTAGCGTCTCCTAGAGGCAAGCAGGGGCCACTTCAGAAGCTTGCGAATGGCTGTGGCACTTCCACGCCAACGGCGGGTAGCAATCCTGCCGGCCAGTGACTGGACTCCCTCCAGCATGTTGATGTACTTGGCCTGGTAGGGATCCCTGACACAGTCACAGTATTCCAGAACCGACCGCACCAGGGTCTTATAGAGAGATACAGACTTGGTCTGCTAGACCAAAAGAACGATATATTACTCCTAGTATCTTCTTGGCTCTGCTACATGTACATTGTATATGTAGGGACCAGTCAAGTGTGCTGGAGACTGTCACCCCGAGAAACTTAAAACTTGAGACTTGTTCCACAGGACACCCGTTGAGATTGATTTCCATAGTTGGGGACTTTCTCTTGCGGGAGATGACCATGGACTTTGTCTTACGGGCATTGAGCCTCAAACCACTGTCACCTACCCACACGGAAATAGTGTCAATATCCTGTTGCAGAGAGAGAATGTCAGCAGAGGAAAAAATTGGTTTGTAGTAATTGATGTCGTCAGCGTAGATGCGGATAACACCAGAACCAGAGATGGTGGAGAGGGAAGTTAGAGGATCCAGAGATAAGATAAAGAGTGAGGGCCAAGTATTGAGCCCTGGGGCACACCTGAGGTGACCATAACACTTGCAGAGGAAACCCCCTTGAGTGCGACCAATTGAGATCTGCCAGTCAGGTAGTTAGCAAACCAGTCGAAGAGCTTCCCACACACACCAATCCTAGATAGGGATCTCAGAATGAGGGAGTGAGGTAGGGAATCAAAGGCCTTGGATAGGTCTAAGAATACAAAGGCAACATTCCCACCGCACTCCAATGTCTGATGCCAGTCACGAGTTGCAGCTAGGAGGCCTCCTGGGTAGAACTGCCTGGCCTAAACCCACACTGAGAAAAGGAGAGGAGCTCATTGGAAAGAGCATGGTCCATTACAGCATTGTGGACTATCCTCTCCTGAACTTTAGCCACCAACGATAGTAGAGATATTGGCCGATAATTCGCTACGTCAGATGGATCACCAGCTTTGTGAACTGGGATGACTCAGGAGGATTTCCATTCCAATGGAACCAGGCCAGAGGAGAAAGACACATTGAAAATGTCCGATAGAGAACTGCATATAGCTTGAGAGGTCCCCTTTAGCATCCTGCTTGAGATTCCATCTGGGCCGCTCGCTATGTCCTGACGCAGCCTCTTGATTACAGAGGCAACCTCATCTGGTGAGCAGGACAGAGTGGATAGGGCAGGGGCCAGTGTTGATTGCTCCTCTGAGGAAGATGGAAACAAAGGTGGGGGATTAGGAGAGAAACAGGAAGAAAAGTGACTGTTGAATAGGTCGGCTTGATCTGATGGATTTGAAGCTGAGACGGAACCACTCGTAACACATGATGGAACAGGATGACGGTGAGCTTTCCAGAAGGCTTTGCAGGTGGTCAGACGTGATGAAAGTGACCGGAAAAAAGCTCTCTTCTTACGCAAAATGTTAATGGTCTGGTTTCGCAGAGACCTGAACTTCTCCCATAGACTAGCCGTGTTAAACTTCTTGGCTTCCCGGTGAGCTCTGTCCCTCATCTGCATACAGTGCCTGGCAGCCTTGGTCAACCAGGGTAAAGACTTCCTTGTCTTCACTAGTTTGTGAGGAACCATCTCTGTGATGATTCTGAGGAATGTGGACTTGAAGTTTGACCACGCCTTGTCAACACCAGAAGTAGATGGATTAGGTAAGCCAGCCAGCAAGCTGTCAAGGATCTCTGCAATAGACTCAAAATCAGCCTTGTTGTGAAACCATAGCTCACGCATTGGAGACTTTGGTAGCTTGCTGATGACGGAGAGGTGCAAGCACACTGACAGATGATCAGAGGTACTAAGGGGGGAACCAACAGAGAGGGCAGACACTAGGTTGGGATGATAAAATAAAACAACACCATACAAATTAGGCTTAGTAGATACAAATTATGACATCAGATTAGCTAGCTGTACCCATGATTAACGTAGCTTGCTAGCTAGCTAGTTTCCCATGCATTGCACATTCAATCAACAATACATTTAAGATACCTAAAACTATTTCTTAACGGTGGTCCTCAGTTACCTAGTTTTTATGTTTATAAGCAACCATCAAACAGGTTCCGCCTCCCTATCGCAAAGATATCTTGACAAGTGCGCGCAAAGTTAAATACTACGACACTGGGTGCAGGTAAGGATCGCCAGTAAAAACAATCAGACTATTTTTGACATCGGAGTAAAGATGCCTAAAGTGATTTCTAGGAGCATTGTCGTTACCGACACCAAGGATAGAGAAGAATACAAGGGTGACACTCCGTTATACGTCTATAATTGTCTATGCGGAAACATGGCCTTGATTTTGGGTATGTTATATGAAGTTGTTTTGGTGTTCCTTATTTGATGTATCTGTATTTTCAGATACTACTCTGGACAAATTACCACTAAGAAAAAGGGATGGGGCCAGAGTACTTGATGTAGACAGAAATGCTCACAGGGTTTTCTGTGAATCATCTGGCTCAATGTTCCTTAAAAGGTGACTGTAAATTGTATGTTGTAGATAGCAAGCAACAAAAGAGTAATATACTTGTGTAATACAAGATCAATGGGGTAGGAAGAAGTGGTTGTTCTCCTCCTAACCACTTTTTCTGTATGTCGTGTGGGGTGTGAGAAGCACAGTGACATACACGTTGTAGGCTTTACTTTACCTATTTGCTTCCCACACCAAGGACTAATACAATTACCTCAGACCAGGTAGCTGATGATTTTTTCAAACTATTTTTATTCTGTTTTCAACTAAGCATCCATTATTTTATGGAGAGAAAAAAATATTAGTGTCAAGTAAGGAGCAAGGGATGATGAATCAGCGCACCTCTCCCACCCCACCCCTTCCCTACCACCTAAAGATCACCTCCTACCTTCTGTAAGAGGATCAGAGGGACAACCTTTACCACTAGTTGTTTATTTGTGTGCTATTCAGTGCATGTGCGACTTAAAGCATTCTTTCAGGCACATTCAGAACATGATTAATTAATTGCAATTAATCTACCATTTGCTGGGCTACCTCACTACTATTATTGGTTATTATCATTATTATTATGATTATAACATGCTAGTGTGTCAGTGACAATGATAATGATGATGGTGGTGTGTGTATTCGTGAATAATTCATGAGCTGAGCCCAATTGGTAAAGTGTCGCCTAAAACTGAATAGGTAAAATGTTGTCACGTTCTGTAGAAGGCAATAAAGGAAGGAAACTGCATTAGAAAGGACTCTAACATTGTAACTAATAGCACAGGTGAAATCAGTAAGAATGGACAGAGAAGACGATAGCTTCACAACGCCTATGTCCACAATATTGACTAGAAAGACAGAGAGCCTGAGAAGCAGAGGAGATAGACAAAGGGAGAAGGGAATCTATGGCTACAGAAAGAGTGAAAGAAGAATAGAGGAAAGGTTGAGAAGAGCTGAGATGACTCATCATAAAAGAATGCAGGAGAGAGAAACTGATGTAACTAAATCAAGTATACAAGAGGATATTAAGAGCTACTGCATGTCTTTTTAAGTCATTATAATAAGTGCCACTGTGTGGCGGGTTACTTGCTAGTTATTATTATTATTATTGTTATTATTACTAGCAAGTACCCCGCCACATAGTAGTGCTTGATGTTACATCAGTCAACTTATTTTCAAACATTATTTTCTTTACCCACACATCACTGTAATCATAGTTGTTGACCACTCCTTACCAACCTGGCTTAGCTTTAATCCATAGTTGTCATTGTTACTTATGATGCTTTGATGACACTTAACCAACCTGGCGCAGGTCATGAATTATTCCATTCATGAAAACACACATAGTCGTCTGATGGACAAACGTATTGTCATATATATTACTATTATTATTTTATTAGAATTTTAAAGGCAGCTGCCCCTATTATTGTTATTATTGCTACTATTGTTTTCTAGGCCAGAAGGTGTAGAGAAGCAATTCAGACACCAGTGTAAAAAGTAAGTCTAAAATTATGGGATGGGTTCAATATACAAGTACTTAAGTTTTATAATCATTATTCAGTGAAGCTGTATACTAATGATTTGGAGATATATATTTGTGTCTTCTTTTTTTTTCAATTGCATTGGCGTATGTGTACCTTTTTTGTCTTGAGCATGCATGTACCCTTTTCTACTAATGCGCCTGCGTGTATTATGAAGTTCCATAGCAATATTAGCTACATTTTATTGCGGGGTATTAGTTCAACGCATTAGAAATGATCAGCAGAAAAGAAATAGCTAGGGAGGTTAAAATGCTGGGAAACAGGCACACAGGACTGCCTAAAACAGAAGAAGAAAAACTGTTGAGGATAGAAAAGAAATGAAGAAGACTGGCAGAAGAGCAAAAAAAGCTGCTAATGTAGAGAGTGTAAGATAATGTTGTGTAGTAACTATTTATATCAAATATATCATTAGCTAACTTACAATATTATGTAGTAGCTATAGCTTTTCTTGTAGCGTAGCCCCCTAGCTCATTATGCTGACTTCAGTGGGAACCATTTTCTTGTAGTATGGTTGTATTAATGTATGTAGCTCCATTTAGTGACTCAGCAATTTTTTTACCTGTGGTTTGTTTATCATTCGAATTTCAGTTAAATTTTTTTTATCAATGTTGTATCAGTACAGCATGTTACAAGATATGGCTATCTCTATGCTAATACGCTAGTCTGTCAGTAACGACAACCAACAACGGTGGTGTGTATATTCATGAATAATTCATGAGCTGGGAGGTTCAGCTAAATGACAACGGCGGGTGTGAATAAAGCTGAATTGATTTGGTAAAGAGTCATCAGTAACGACGACAGTGGTGTGTGTATACATATGGGTCAACAAAACAAGTGAGAAAATAAGCGAACTGATGTAACCTAGCCAAGTGGTAGAGGACCATAACAATGGATACAAATACCTTATGCTACTGCATTTCTAATTTTCTTAAAGTTTGTACATCACGTGCCACAGAGTGGCAAGGTACTTGCTCAGGGCTGTATACAGAATTTCCCCGTGGGGGGGGGGGGGATGATGACTGTTGGGTATGAAAATAAATAAAGGGGGGGGGGGGGGGGGGCGAAAGCTCTTTTGGAGGAGGCTGGGGCTGTAATTTTGTAGTTTGACATTTAATCAATACTTAATCATGAACTATTCTCAGGTCTTAAAAATATATAGAACTTCAAAAATACAAGGGGGGAGAAAATTACTCAAGAGGGGGGTGGGAATTACTCAAGGGGGCAAATTCCCCATGCCCCCCTTAAATACATCCCTGTTGCTAGTTTGAAATAAACTTCTCTATTTTATGTACGTAGGTGTGGTCTAGAGCTGTATTACCGGCACACGAGCACCGACACTAAAGTGACGTTCATATTTGCAGATTCTCTAATATTGTCCGGAGAGAAACCATACCAGACGGAGAAACCAAAGTTGCTGGATGAGAAGGCACTGAGAAAGAAGCAAGTGATGCTGAACAAGTACACTCACGACACTGGCAAGTACAGCACTGTCACAGTGTCCACCATTGAGGATGAGGAGGAGGAGCTGGAAGCTGTAAGTGACTGTGAGGCAGTGGGAGGTATTGGGTGTGATGGCGTTGGAAATAATGACAGATTATTAACCTCAGCACTCGTGCACGGGAGAGTTATAGTAGTGCCCTGTCTGTCTTATTGTCTGTCTGTTTGTCTATCTGTCTATCTGTCTCTTTATCTATCTGTCTCTTTGTCTATCTGTCTCTTTGTCTGTCTGTCTCTCTGTCTGTCTGTCTCTATGTCTGTCTGTCTCTCTGTCTGTCTCTCTGTCTGTCTCTGTGTCTGTCTCTCTGTCTGTCTCTCAGTCTCTCTGTCTGTCTCTCAGTCTCTCTGTCTGTCTCTCAGTCCGTCTGTCTGTCTCTCTTCTATCTCTCT
>WLWD01000969.1_pt1 | contig 20837 bp, 12 predicted proteins | sample 6712731 | NCBI WGS metagenome assembly WLWD01 (sample SAMN12718690, study PRJNA576275) | sponge metagenome | isolation source: marine sponge | host: Mycale hentscheli | place: New Zealand: South Island, Marlborough, Capsize Point | collected 2014-11-01
TTATGTATTCTCTCTTTTTTACATGCTTCTTTTTTTAAGCACTACGGAATTAAAAATATTTGGTTTCCACCGGGAATCGAACCCAGGACTGCTTGCTTAACACACAAGTGCTCTGCCAGTGATTGTGGTTACAAATGTTAAGAATTGTTAGTGGTGAATAAACAGTAGCTATTACAACATTCAGTTTCAGTTTTATTGATTGAATAGAAGGGTATTCGTTGTGTTTATCTGCTTGAAGTATTGCCCAATAGTCATAAACTCGTCAAACTCCTTATTGTTGAAAGCCTAGTCCACTATATAATGACATTCTGAAGATTCATCACGGATTCAGAATTGTATAACTTTAACTACATAAATACAAATTTCTTGTACCACATGTAATTGTTGTAATTGTAATCATTACAATTTCATAAAGGCTCCTCATTTAATAATTGTAATTGTAATGATACTTTTACTAGTTATGTAATTGAATTATAATGATTCATTGCTGATGTAGTTGTAACAGCATCAGTCTCTATATTACCTTCAGGAAGAGGTATATAAGAACTATAGTTTACTGCCATGGGTAACTATATCTATCCAATCTATCTTCATTTACTGACTCTTCCATTGTACTCATGTATCATTGTCTTTTGTTATATTGAACTGTAACAAATCTTCAAGTTTTAGTCTCACTTTTAACCTTGCCATTCATGATTGCTCTCACCTAACTCTTTACCTACTGCCCTTCATAACCATTACTAAAAAGAGGGGATTGGAAATGTGCAGGAGCCTCCTTGCAGTCTTTACTGGGTACCAGATCCAGCACCTATTTGCAACATTCTCAAACACACCTCTACAACACCTTCCAGCTTCCCAAGTAGGACCTGGCCTTTGCTACACAATGCATGTACCTGGAAGAGAAGTGCAATGGCCCCTGCACTGTCACACTCTAAAATGTTGAAGCATTGTCGTGTATGCATTATAGAAGTCTTAGTACAGTAAAACCTCTAAATAGTGACCACATTGGGACGAGACTTTTGGTCTCTTCTCAGAGGTTGGTCCTTTCTCAGAGGTTCTTTTGTCAATGTGGTCATTATTTGCGATAAAGAGTTAGGGAAATTTAAATTAAACATACATTCATTAATTTGATACACGTCTTGTTGTGGTTATCTGAAAAGTGTCCTGACAAGCATCTTATAAGAAAATTTTACTTCTGAAGTCTCAATTGCTTTCTTGTGGCTAGCTACTGGTAGCTAACTTAGCTATTTCTCCACCATATTTATCTACTTAGATAAGGATGTGCTGCTACTGGTGATGCATTTTTCTGTAAAGCTAACTTCCAGAATACGGGGATTGTTTGGGCGGTATTTGCAGCAAACCACACCAGTCTTTATTTTGGTAAGCCATGTGATTTTTCCTTGTAACACTTGCTGTCCTGTGGCTATTACTTCCTGCACTTCTTATTCAGATTAAATAAAAGCATCAAATTTTCAGCGGGCATTTAATTAAGACCGTTTGTCCCAGACAAAATTGGAAACTGTAGTAGTGTAGTATGCTATTTTTATTAGCTTACATGTGACCGCACTCACTCAATTTTCAATAGGTGTTGTCTGTAGTCGCTCGTTGAGGGGCAAATGTAGTTATTTTGAGCAAGATGGGACCGAGAAATTGGTTGCTGGTCGGAAATAAGAGGTGGTTGCTTCTCAGAGGTTCTAAATGCACTATTTTTGTTGTAGTTGCAATCAGGGTGCTTAATTTGGTCTCTCCAGAGAGGCTGGCCACTTCTCGGAGTGGTCGTTGATAGACGTTTTACTGTATCTATTTACACACTCTTACTAATAGGATAATCTAATAGGATCAAGGGTATAGAAACTGGGATTTCAGAATGCAAACATGACTTCAACTTGTGGTCATATGTGTAGCATCAGTACTATTGATAGATAAGCTCCAATAATACCTATGTTACACAAACAACCATGAGTATATGTTTTGCAAGCATTATAGAAAACCCAATTAGATCATCTTTAACTAGTGATGTGCTTGAGCACAAATGGCGAGCGAGCCTAAAGACTATATTATTTTTATATGAATGATTTTGACTTCTAACACTGAAGTTACTGAAAATAAGGTCCAGTTTTTTAATTTAGCATACAGGGTAAAGGGATTTCAGTGCCATAGCAACAACTCTCTGCAACTGCTTGGAAGGAAAAAAAAACAAAAAAACAATACACGTTATTTAAAAGTTGTCTTTGTTAGTGTCTCGCTCACTACGCTCGCTCGCCAATAATAGATATGCTACACATACGACGAGTAAATGTCATGCAAACACTTTAGAAACCAAGTATACACATCTATACTATCAACAATACTACATTAACTACATATGTGTGATGTCAGAATTGGGCAGTATATTGCAGTTGTGTATGACACAAAGTGGTGCATAGCCATTATCAAACAAAAATGCTCCATAACTGCAGACAGAATGTTTGTTTTATGAGACGCCATCAATTCAGTCAGGCTTTATTGTTTTAGCCAGAGAGGAAGGAAGTTTTGGTTGCTAATCTTTTATGTGCTATATGAAATTTCTGTGCCTACTGTTACAGGCTGAAGTGTTATAAGAAAATTGAACACTGCTTTGAAAATTTCGTATCACAAAATAGCTAGCTAATTATCTACTAATAGTTGACTATGAAGTGCACTACAGTGTTATCAGAGATCATACAGTATATATTGTATAGTCGTAATCGACCATAGTTAGAACCGTAATAGAGAAAAACACTCCTCTAATTTTATGATATTTTAGAGATCAAATATGTTTGGACAACATATAAAAATTGTAGGCCAATAGGAGTTGACAGAAGTAATTTTGTGGGGAGTGAATGTGTTTACACCCTTAAAATTTTAAAGTTCATTTTTAATTCATTAGAGAGTACAAGATTATATTTTAATAATAATCTACAGCATTTATAATACCAATACAAATTTTCAGATTTTTTCCAATGTATAGTTCATGACATATTAAGGGGGAAAGGTTTCAAAAGGGTGTGTGGCATGTCTTGTTATGGAAACGAGCATGAATTTTTAATATCCTATCACTTGAGAAAAGATTTGATTTGAAAAAATATTTAAAACTTATTATCCTCATATATAATACTATCATTGCTCACAAAATTAGACCAATCTGTGACAAAGTGGTGGAATTTTTATTTTTCACTGGTTTGTTATTTGACATGGAATTACCTCTATATTATGGCCAACGAATAGCTTCAGGATTGGGTGGGAGGGGGATATTTTGTAGCACAGGCCTACCACTCTCATAGAATTACCACTTTGACTTATCTCATGGATGTAAGTAGTCTAGATCAGGTGCTAGAGATACGTGATAACTGCTACACCTGGCAAATTCCCAGCAACAATGCTTACCAAACTAAATGTAAATAATATTACTGATAAGTGTTTGACACATAAAAATATTGTAGCTGGCATACTAATTTCTAATTACTATTGTACTGTGGTTTAAAATTTAATGTACAATTGTGATAACTCATGGAACTATTGCAATCTAATCTATTTTTAATCAAGAATTCCCTATCATGTATGGCCTCAGATCCTTCTTTGGTATGTAGCTTTCCAATCACTATCCTGTACCTGACCATCTTTCATGTGCCTGTATAAAGTGAGACATTTTTGCTCCTCTTTATATGCATGATTGAGCTCTGAATACTTCTGCAGCTGATAGTCAGATCTGAGTGTAGTGGAGAACATCTCTACTGGCTTCACTACAAGACAATCATTAACTTCTGCATAATCTGGACAGTTACCATTGTTTATTATAGTTGTATGATCCTCTTCTACTAGGCCTACTTGGTCATAGTTTCCGGTGCATATGTTATTGTTTGGTAGCACAAAAACGGTTTCATTTTTATTTTCCCCAGGAGATGTTAGAATAATACGATCTGTGTCTTTGTTTGGGACATTATCAATACTATTCTGGGAATTTCCTGAAGTGGTATTAGATATAGCATTTGTTGTATCTTCAGATAGAGTGGGAACAACACAAGGCAAACTTTCACTTGTTTCATTATTTTAGTGTTCTGTGGAAGCAGTAAACAAATAAATAAATAAAGTTGATTTTACATATTGCAATAATAATTCATGTATGATTCAGATAATAATATTAACTGAAGCTTACATACATTACCTCTTTTTTCTCTTGAATGCTTTCAGATATAGCAGAGAACATACAACAGTAGTAATAAGTACTATGATGGAGAGCAGGAGAGCGAGGATAGAAATGATGATGTAGAGTACTGGAGATTCCCCTAGATCAGTACATTATATGTAATAGCTATGAACAGTAGATGAATTTATTAATAATATCTTTCTTATGCTCACATTGTAGCCCATCGTATCTGGTCATACATACACTGTTACCATGACTACTACATGCTCCTTCGTTCATACTGGTTGCATGACAGGTAGAAATATTCATGGGCAAAGTCTTGTCTTTATGTGTGTTAGTATAGGTAGTTAATAAAAGATTTTGTTCACAGTGTTCTCCAGTCCAGTGTGGATGACACTGGCAGGTATTATTGTAGACACATCTCCCTCCATTCATACATGGAGGACTACATTCTGTGGAAAGAATACATCTGAAGTCCAAAATAGAAATAATTATATGTGTAAACTTTACCTCCATAATATATACAGTCAATTCCTTGTGGTATCTTACAATTAGAGCATGAGGAGGATGGATTGCAGTAGGAAATGTCAGAACAAATTTGTCTTTGACACATCACTGAAGCTGTAATTTTAAGAGTTTGTTTAATTTGCTCCTTAGTGATAATATGGTAACTTACATGTACAGATAATTCCAGCCCACAAGCAGCAACTTCCTTCTGAAGATTGCTGGCAATCATTTAGCTTTGTCTCTGTACTTGCACATCTTCCTATTTCTATTCCTCTACTTATTGTGTTAGGCGGTAGAGAACACAGACTCCTGTGATGGCTATAATATGGTGGAATTGTACATAGAATGTAAAGAGCACAATTTAGTGCCATCAATAACTTATGAGTGCATCTGTATTTATACCTCAAGCGTACTTACCTAATGTGGTAGTGTTGGGATATCCTAACTGGTTACAGGCTACTCTAGCCTCTGTGTCAGTCCATTGTTCTCCTCCCCACACTGGCATCCACTGAGTGCCAGTATTTGTGTTTGTACATATTTCCAGATAGCCTTCATAACCACCACCTTCTAGCCACATACTAGAACTTCCATTTTTTGTATTTAATCTACTTATGACACCAACTGGAGGGCAATCTTTAAAATAATATTCTTCAATGATGATAATTATTTAACGAGTTGAACACTTACTTGCTTGCACTTGAAATACACAGTAATATACTAAAGCACTCAATAGTGCCACAAAAATGTAGAATTTCAGCATTTCAGTGTGTGCAGATTGTTTTGGTGATATTGTGTAATGTGCCCCTTTCTAGTTGTTTAGAGTTTCATGTCACTGTTTATGTAAAACAACCTTTATAATGATTTCAATTAATATTTCATGCTATTGAAGTAATGTAGCCAATTAAATCGAGGTAGCAGCAGTTTTAACACTAATAATTGTAAACTTACCTTGACATTTAGACTTTCTGAAAAGAACTCTAGTAGTCATAATGCCATGATAAGTCTATTTAAATGTATACCATAGTTGTTGTGGTGCATATATATATATATAATATATTATAATACATGTATATATATATAATTATTAAGTCCAGTGTTATGCATTTAATTTAATTATGAGAACAATTTCATAATACAAACACTCCAATCCTTAATTAGTTTGAATAAAATTGATGTTCCACCATAATATATAGACAGTCAAATAGGAACGTGAAAAATATTGGGGGTCCCAATGTTAAGAGCAAACTGTCAGAAATGCATTCACAGATATTGCTACATTCAGATGATGCAATGCCACATTTTTTCCACTATATATAACTATACTGCAAACACAGAAAAAAATTTAAAGTTGTATGGAATACTACAAACATTGTTGACTAGAGAGAAAAAATAGCAAGTTGTATAGAATAAATGAGCTCTATTGTTGATATGTTTTTATGCTGTTGTCTTATTACTAGAGAATTCAGATAGTCATTTTAGATTATTTGAATATATGCAAAGAATTGGTAGCTGATATAGATGTAAGTTGTCATATTGATACCTTTTCATTGCAATCACATTCAAAATTTCCTTTAGAGAATCAAGTGTAATAGCTGACAGTAATTTGGAGGGGCCATTGGGGGCCCTGGCCTCCCCCCCCCCTCCCCTTCCTCCCACATCCTACTCTGTTGGATAGAGAGATAGAAATAGAGAGAGTGAGAGAGGGGGAGGGAGGGATGGATTCAATTAAATCCTAAGTTTTGTAATCGTGATTATTGATGGTCAAATAACATCATAATTTGAATAATTGGTTTAAAGCAATATTGGTCAACAGAAGCAGAACTTTTCACAACCCAGCATACTGAAAGTCCATCAAAATCCTTATCCCTGAAGAAACAAATTATCAAGTTATTATAACAATGGATAAGTGCTTTCATTTTTATTCCTGTGAGTAAGCCCATGTGTTAGAGTTTGACCTTGTGTTAGACTTTAACAGAAGAAACTGCAGTTAAAGTACTATTACTGTCTAATTTCTGCCTTGGCTGTACCAAGTGGTGTTAAAACTACAATAGCAATTACTTAGTTTAAGCACATAAAAATAATTCCAGTAACAGAAAAAATAAATTCAGTTTTTCTAGGACCTCTAGGACTTATTCACTCCCAAGGAAGGACTTGATTCATATTCATATTTCATATTTTTATCCCATTCTTCAGAAATATTGTTGGAGAAAATCCCAATCACGATATTATCATGTACATGAGGTACATCTTTACTGACATTGTAAATTTATGTCCAGTACAGCTGGAAAGATTCATTTAAACAAAGCAAAATATTTTTCCTCAAAGTAGATTTTAGTGAACTTTGAGTTTGTTGCAGTAAAAAAATATAGCTCGTAATTTACTTCAGTACCCATATTTTTTTCTCGATAAAACCTTCTAACTACCAGACCAGCTTTTTAGACTAGAATGTGGACAAGCTGAAGGTTTTTATCTGTACGAGTGATGGCTTGCTCACTTAAAAATATTACTTGACCCAAAAATTTTCCTCAAAATATAAAGTGAGAGAAATCAGCTACCAATACTTTACAGTTATTCAATCAAACAATCTAAAATAACTGTCTGAATTCATCTAGCAAGAAGAAAAAAGCATAGAAACATATCATCTTATAACACATTTGTGCTATACAACCTTCGATTTTCTATCTCCAATCAACAATGTGTGTAATATGACATGCAACTTTGCTTTTTTGCTTTTTAATTAAAAATATTTTCTGTATAGCTATATATCATTATAATGATGTCTATGAATACATTTCTCACAGTTTGCTCTTAATTCTGGTCACCAAAAGCTTTTATATTCATACTCTACTGTCTATTTTAAATATAGTGGAACGTCCATTTTATCCGAACTAATTAGGGATTGGAGTCTTCTTATAACCAAACAATGAATAGAAAATAAACTCTTGCTTGCTGCTGCTATATGTATATATATATATATATAGCTTATATTTATATTATATATAAATATAATTATATATATATATATATAATACTTATAGCACGAGTCAGAGTACAATATGGGAAAATATTTTACGAGCACGCAAAATATTTTCACGAGCCAAAGGCGAGTGAAAATGTGGCGTGAGAGTAAAATATCATTCCCATATTGTACGACGAGTGTGATAAGTGATTTATTGCTCTTTGAAATTTTTCTCAACCGGTTACAATACAATTTTCATTGATTTTACTCGCTACGCGCACGCTACAAGTAGCGTACAATATAAACCGTACAATATGGGAGAATACAGAACGCTCGCGTGATGCAGAAATATTCAAGTAAAAATATCAAAGCTGCAATAAATATATATATACATACATGATCACATCAATTATGGTTTTAGTTTAATAAAACTAATCCTGTATGACCGCTTACCATAGTCCTCATCAGGAGTCAAAACATCAATGTAAGTTTTAACAAACATATAATATCGGTTATATAATAAATTGAGTCAATTAATTTGACAAAGTCTAATTCTATAAGCATCAAGTTTTAATTGATATCGTTATATAAGTTGAGTTACATAAACAGTGACATCATGAAACTCCAAGCAATCAGATAGGGTCGCATACACAATGTAACCAAAGAACTTCCTAAACTACTCACTGAAATGCTGAAATTCTACAGTTTAGTGGCACTATTGAGTGCTTTAGTACATTGTGTACTTCAAGTGCTAGCAAGTAAGAGTTCAACTTCTTTAATAATAATCATTGAAGGATATGTTTTTAAAGATTGTCCTTCACATGGTGTCATAAGAAGAGTGAATACAACTAATGGAAGTTCTAGTATGTGGCTAGGAGATGATGGTTATGAAGGCTATCTGGAAATATGTACATACACAAATCCTGGCCTTCAGTGGAGGCCAGTGTGTGGAGGAGAACAATGGACTGACACAGAGGCTAGAGTATCCTGTAACCAGTTAGGATATACTTATACTACTACATTAGGTAAGTAACCTCAAGCAATTAGCTACTGTATATGCAGATATAACTGAAGTAACATTCTTAAGTTTATCAGTAGAACTAGTCAATTGTGCTCCTAAAAATTCAGTATTTGGTTTTTATTCCAAGCCATCACAGGAGGTCTGTGTTCTGTACCTCCTCACACAATTACTAGAGGAATAGAAATAGGAAGATGTGCAGGTACAGAGACAAAGCTCAGTGATTGCCAATCTTCAGAAGGAACTTGTCGCAAGTGGGCAGGAATTGTGTGTACAAGTGAGTAACTGTATTATAACTGTGCATTAGTATTAAATGTAGGCTATAAATTACAGCTTTATTGATGTGTCAAAGAGAAATTTGTTCCGACATTTATTATTGTAATCCATCCTCCTCGTGCTCTAATTGTACGATACCACAAGGATTAAGTTGTATATGTTATGGAGGTAAAGTTTACATAAATGAATTATTTCTATTTTGGATTTTCACATTATTCTTTCCACAGAATGTAGTCCTCCCTGTATGAATGGAGGAAGATGTGTCTACAATAATACCTGCCAGTGTCCTCCACACTGGAGGACTGGAGAACACTGTGAACAAAGTCTGTCATCTACTACCTATGCTAACACACATACAGATAAAACCTTATATATTAGCAATATCTCTACTTCTCCTGTGATCTTGCCAAATGAAGGAACATGTATCAGTCATGGTAATTATGCGTACATAAAATAATGTAAAGAAAAAAATTGTTTGACCAGGTAGAAGTACATAACCTCCGATGAGTGTTCAATGGTTGTATTTTTCAGGTTCAGAATACTTTACTCTCTACACCATCATTGCTGTTCTTTCTACTCTGCTGATATTCAGTTGTCTTATTATAATAATATTAACAGCTCTTTTCAACAGAAAAGCAAAGGATTTAAGGTTAATCGGATATTATAAAAGAAAATTCTATCTTGCTATATTTTTCAGCTAAATTAAACTATGTGTAAAATTGAAATTATATTTGCTTCTAATGAATTAATGTACATAACATGAGGCCTTAGTCTATAGGGCACAGTGTGTTTTGTATGGCTAGAAATCCAGCAAATGTTATAAGTCAAGAATGAGTAGCCTTATAACTGATGGTTCACTTATTACCAATTCATCTATTATTACATAGTTATTATATTGTGGCATATATATATATTACTCATTTGATACAGGAGAATATCACAAGTGTGTTAGCTTAGTATTTACACAAGTGCCGCAGACACCAGTGTAAATATGGCCAATAAGATAAGTGATATTCTGTGGTATCCAATGAACAACACTTTTATTATGTATTGCTCATGCTTGAATACCATAGTAACGAGTTTCTAGTGCTATAAACACTTGTATAACCTGAGGGGACGTAATAACCCAACAGAATAACTCTGAACACAGTGATATGAGGAATAGTGCCTTTAACTTACCTTTAGCTCATTTTTGTTTTTATTTACCTAGTATAAGTTCCTCTTAAAAATAAAATATGTGCTTATATGCTCAAAATTAATACATCTATTATAATGTAGACATAAATCTGATAAAAAGAGGAGTACTTTAGAAGAAGCTGCACTAACTGTCAATCCTTCTTATGGTGTTCATACTCAACTAAAAAACAACAACAATGATAATCCAACTAATGAGAAGCCACATCACGGAGAACCAGTACAATTGGAACTACAAGAAGAAATTGTTAAAACCAGAAATTTGAGTGCAGTAGAGAATCTGGAATATTATGCCACTATCTCTGAGTATTATTAACTTTATTGTTTTCCTTCTTATTATCACTATTGTTATATAACACGACTTTTTATTTCTCATAATAACTCTTTAAGCTGGATGTTGTGGTCCATTCCTTTTCTGTCCATCATAGAATGATTGTTTGTGAGTGAGAAAAGTAAAGACAATTTTGGAGTTACTACAATTAGGTTGTGTGTTTCATAGGAGGGGCTGTCTGGACATTATGAGAAAGGTCCTGCCCCCCCCCCCCCCCCCCGTCCCTCAAAAAAGCAAAAAAAAGCTATTCTAAAGTGCAAGCTTGCATGTTTGTGTGAGTAATTGTATCATCTTACTGGCCAATTTTTGATTGGTCATTCTTATAAGGTTGCATTGGGTGTGTCACATGTGTTATTGCAAGAGAGAGTTAATTGCAGGCATTATATCATTCAGGAGGATAGAACATTCCTCATAATTGTCATAACAGTAAACACTTATTACACATTTGGGAAATCTAAATGGGTCACTATTTAAATAGCATTCTAGACTGGTGGTAGCGGAAATAACACCTTCTTGTTCAGTCAGGGGAAAATACCCAGCAGCAGGAAAGTTGTGGCTTGGGAGAAGCAAAGGAGTTTATATTTTCTAGAGCAGGTCACACAGATATGCCACTACTAGCTTTCGTATCTTTAACACTAATATAGTCAAACATTATAAGCATATACTGCTACATGGAAAAAGTTATTTGAGATAATTGGATAAAAATTAGATTAAAACAAGTTTACTCTAACTTTATATTTTGAACTGAATTGTTTGTCAAGTAATTTATTTTAAGTGAACGAGCAATCATTCACACAGATAAGAACTTTTAACTTGTCCACTTTCTAGTCTAAAAAGTCTATAGTCTGGTGGTTAAAAGGTTTGACCCAGAATAAAATGGTATTGAAGTAAATTAAGAACTGTATTTTTTACTGCACAGCATACTCAAAATTCACAAAAATCTACTTTGAGGAAAAATATTATACTTTGTTTGAATGAATATTTCCAGCTGTACTAGTAATATAGCTATCCAAAATTTGTTTATAACTATTTATAGTTAATTGATAATTTGATACTTCAGATGAGAATTTTGATGGACTTTTAGTTTATTAATGTATGTGGAAAATTCTGCTTCCTTTGATCAATATTACTTTAACACCATTTTTTTCAGACTATACCTTTACTTGACCTTCAACAACCACACTAGTACCAAAACTTAGCTTTAGTGCTGTGTCACACAGTGATTTGTTCAGACTTTTCTTACTGCAATTCATCCTCCTGATGCTCCAATTGTACAATACCACCACTGTATGTTGTGGAGGTGAAGCTTACATAGCTATATTATTTCTATATTTAAGTTAGACAGAGGCTCCGAGGAAGCTACCGGATTTAGGAATCCCGAAGGCCCCGAGCTGTAGCATCCCGAGTGGAAGAATATATGCTACTAGTGGCCTGAGGGTTTCCTAAATCCGGTTAGTTTCCTTGGTGCCTCTGTCTAACTGATTTAGTCACTAAAAAAAAAAAGAAGCTAGCTAGGTGATACAGCCTGTTCCACCACTTCTCAGGCTAACTTGATTAATGGAAGACAATATGAACTCATTCCTGGACTTTCTTTTCACCAGAAATTAACGAGGAAACGTCTGATAGCCAACAAACCTTAGTTACTGGTCAAGTAGACCCAGCTATTCAGCAAGAGCAACTCACGGAACAACAGTCAGTTCTCAGAATTTCGAATGTGCTTGGATGCCGAAATGAAGAGGCTACGAAATTCAGGCCTGGGATCTAAAACTAAAAAAGCCCAGCATTTATCTATAGAAGAAGAGGAAATTTTATTTATTAATTTAAATTTTAAGGGGACCGACCTTATTTGGAATACATTGAAGATACCTCCAAAAATAGGACTGGCGGTTTAAAAGACAAGAAAGTTCAGCCTAATATTGTGCAGCACTACAACAATCCAAGCAATTCAGATCTGTGTTTTGTTCAGCTTTTCCAGTTATACAATAGTTTATGTCCCACTGACAGGCCGAACAATGCGTTTTACTTGAAACCTCTGGCAAAGCCCACTCCTACATTCTGCTTCTCTTCCATCGCGGTTGGACATTGCAAGCTCAATGGAACCGTCGCTCGTCTCTGCAGGGAAGCTAACATTACCGGTTTTTGCACGAACCATTCCTTGCGTGCTACAGCAGCCACTCGGTTATATAATGCTGGTGTGGACGAGCAGCAAGTCATGAAGGTAACTGGGCACCGCAGCTTAGATGGAGTTAGGGCATACAAGCACACATCCAAGAAACAGAAAGAAGCTGTTTCAGACATACTGAACCGTGTTCCAAGTCAAACAACATCTGCCTGCGGCTCCACCTATAATTCTTCAATTAATATAGATGTATCAGATTCTTCAGCTCTAGTTACTGCACCAACTTCTGGCTCATGTGGTGCTAATAGCATGATCACTTTGCAATCTTCCAGCAAAACGTTCACTTCTCCTTTTACTTTTAACTTCCAATCATGCTCAGTTACTATAAATATTATCTCAAATAAATAGGAATATCATCATTAGCTGTTGTAACTTATTTAATCAGTTTTAGCTACTCATCACTTTATTTTAATATCAGTATAAAAAAATTAAAATATTTCTTTGTTATATCCCTAAAATTTTGAATATTATACAAATGTGTCAGAAATGTCAAGTAGCTATTCCAAACAATAGAAAAGGTGGAGTGAGCCAGAGTACTAAATGTCACAAGCTAGGGTTCTAAATGCCACAGGGGAGGATAATAAATGCCAACAGGAAGGACCCCGCCAATGATTTCGGCGAGTTTAACTGTCTGTGAAAAAATCAAGAACCTACCGCGTAATTGAAATTTTTTTTGAGCTAGTGACTAATTATAGTTAACATTTACTTCTTACAGAATGTAGTCCTCCATGTATGAAAAAGGAAGATGTGTCTACAATAATACCTGCCAATGTCCTCCACATTGGACTAGAAAACACTGAGAACAAAGTCTGCTATCTACTATGTATACAACAGACATACAGACAGAATTTTACATATTAGCAATATCCCTATACATGTATACCTATCCTGTGACATGTCTAAATGAAGAAACATTCCGTAGTAATTCTAACTGCATGTATGCATTACAATACACAAGTTGAAAGTTTTTATCTGTGTGAGTGATTGCTTGTTCACTTAAAAATATTACTTGATAAAAAATTCCCCTCATAATATAAAGTGAGAGAAATCATCTACCAATACTTTGCATTTATTCAATCAAACAATCTAAAATAACTGTCTGAATTCATCTAGCAAAAAGAAAACAGCACTTTTTTCTCTTTAATTAATAATGTCTGCAGTATAGCTATAATATTATGGAAATATCACTGTGACACTGCATCATTTTAATGCAGCATAAGTCGGTGATAGTATTTCTGACAGTTTGCTCTTAATATTGGCCATCAATAGCTTTCATATTCATACTGTCTACTATAATTATAGTGCAACGTCAATTTTATCCAAACTAATTAGGGATTGGAGTGTTCGTATAACCAAACAATGAACAGAAAAAATATTCTTGCTGCTATATACACCACAACAACTATGGTATTAGTTTAATAAGACCTTTTCCCGGCATTATGACTGCTTAGCAAACTCCTCTTCAGAAGTCAAAACATCAAGGTAAACATGTATAGGTCAGAAAAACTGCCATTTTATAACGCAAATGTGTTTAAACTGCTGCTGCCTCGGTTAAATTGACTAAGTCTAATTCAATAGATCAAATTTTAATTGATATCATTATAAAAGTTGTGTTACATAAACAGTGACATCTTGAAACTCTAAACAACCAGAAAGGGGCTAACAGGTAACAAAAATAAAACCAAAGAACTTCCTAATCTACTCATTGAAATGTTGAAATTCTACAGTTTAGTGGCACTATTGAGTGCTTTATTACATTGTGTACTTCAAGTGCTAGCAAGTAAGAGTTCAACTTATTTAATAATTATCATTGAAAGATATGTTTTTAAAGATTGCCATCCCGTTGGTGTCATAAGAAGAATGAATAGAAGTTCTAGTATGTGGCTAGGAGATGATGGTTATGAAGGCTATATCGAAATATGTTCAAACACACATCGTGGCCTTTAGTGGATGCCAGTTTGTGGAGAACTATGGACCAACACAGAGGCTAGAGTAGCCTGTAAACTGTTAGGATATACTCACACTACAACATTGGGTAAGTAACCTCAGACTATTACTGTGTATGTAGCTATAACTGAAATTGCACTTTAAGTTCATTGAACAAGTAAATTGTGCTCCTAGAATTTCAGTATTTGTATGTATATTATCCAAGCCATCAGAGGAGGTCTGTGTTCTGTACCTCCTGACACAATTACTAGAGGAATAGAGTTCCAAGAATGTGCAGGTACAGAGACTAATCTATATGATTGCCAATCTTCAGAAGGTACTTGCTCTTTGTGGGCTGGGATTATCTGTACATGTGAGTTACTGTATTATAACTGTGCATTAGTATTAATTGTAGGTTATAAATTGCAGCTGCAGTGATGTGTCAAGGAGAAATTTGTTCTCACACTTCTTTCTGCAATCCATCCTCCTCGTGCTCTAATTGTACAATACCACAAGGACTTGACTGTATATGCTATGGAGGTTAAGTTTACTTAATTATTTCTATTATAGACTTAACATTATTCTTTCCACAGAATGCAGTCCTCCCTGTATGAATGGAGGAAGATGTGTCTACAATAATACGTGCCAATGTCCTCCACACTGGACTGGAGAACACTGTGAACAAAGTCTGCTATCTACTACCCATTCTAACACACATACAGAGAGAACTTCATATATTATAAATAGCACTACCACACCTGTGACCGGTCCAAATGAAGGAACATGTATTAGTTGTGGTAATTATTCAAGAATAAGAATAATGTAAAAAAGACAAAATTGTTTTTACAGGTAGAATTTCATAACCTCCCATGAATGTTCATTTGCTATATATTTCAGGTGCAGAGTATGAGAATTTCACCCACTACATCATCATTGCTGTTCTTTCTACTCTACTGATTTTCAGTTGTCTCATTATTAATAGCTCTTTTCAACAGAAAAGCAAAGGATTTAAGGTCAGTTGGATATTATGAAATCAAATTTAATCTCTTGCCATTATTTTCAGCTACATCAAGACTATGTGTTAATTTTGAAATTATTTGCTTCCAGTGAATGTACATAGCATGAAACTTTTAGTCTTCAGGGAATCGTGTGTTTTGTATGCCTAGAAATCCTTTAAATAGTTTTATAAGTCTAAAATGAGTTGCCTTTAAACTTATTCACTGAAAATGATTTAACTATTACAATTTATTCAGCTATATATTACATCAAGTTATTAAATCATGGCATACTTCATATAGTTTTGTTAAATGCATCTGTTGACAAATCTATAGTCCCAATCATATTGAATTCATTTTCATTTTGGAAATTTAAAGAGATAGCTAAATACAAACAAACTTATAATTAACTCAATTTTTGTTCCTAATTACCTAGTATAAGGTCCTCTAAATAAAATTGTGTACTGTACGATCAATATTTATATGACTATTATAAAGTAGACATAAATTTGATAAAAAGAGGAGTACTTTTGAAGAAGCTGCACTAACTGTCAATCCTTCTTATGGTGTTACTGCTCAATTAAACAGAAACATTAATGATAATCCAATTAATGAGGAGTCACATCACAGAGAACAAGTACAACATGAACTACAAGAAGATATTGTTGAAACCAGAAACTTGAGTGAAGTAGAGAATCTGGAATATTATGCCACTATCTCTGAGTATTATTAACTTTATTGTTTTCCTTCATTATCAATGTAATAATAACGGGACTTAAGTTTTATACTAAAAGACATTTTAAGCTAGATGTTGTGGTACATCCTTTTTCTTTCAATCATAGAATTATTGTTTGTGAGTGACAAATGTAAAGACACTTTTGGAATTAGTATAATTGGGTTGTGTGTTTGGCATGAGGTGCAGTCTGGACAATTGCACATAAGACCTTCATACAAGAAATGAAAAAAATGTTTCTAAACAACTAACTTGCATGCATGTTTGTGTGAGTTGTAGCATGTGACTGGCCAATTTTGATTGGTCAATTCTTATTTGGTTGTATTGGGTGTGGCACATATTGGATATGATGTGTGAGTTTTTGCAAGAGGGAGTTTATTGCAGTCATCATCATTAGGGTAGGATAGACTGTTCCTCATAATGGACGATTGTGTTGCCTGAACTATAAATACTTATTGCACTTTTTGGAAATCTAAATGAGTATCTACTCAGATAGTATTCTAGACTGGTTGCAGTGGAACTACTCTACCTTTTATAATATTCATCCTAAAAATTAATGATAACAATCCAACCACTAACGAAGAGTTGCACCACATGTACTAGAAAAACTTGAGATAAACTTCTTACAAAAAGAAGATGAAGAAACTCTTTATGTACAAGCATAGTCAGTTTAATTTCACTGTATTGCAATAGCAACTCCAATTATTATAGTTATTGAAATAATACGCATGTCCATGAACTAGTCAATCTTTCAATTGTTGACCTCTTTTTAAATAAGTATATTCAGTTTCTGCATTCAGTGTCCAGCCAATATGGCCATAAGGCCATGTGGGATTACACAGTGACTCCATATGGAGGCAGGGAAATTAACACAAAGGCTTCATTAGCATTGTAGAAATTTGGTTGGGTAAATCCTTCTGCCCCTCCTCCATCTAAAAATAAATACAAGCTTAGGTGAATAATATTAATATTCGAGCTGAAGCAGTGGATTAAAAACACTCCATTGGAGAAAAAGTTTACAAATATTATTATTTCTATTTATTTTCTTCTAGAAAAAGCCTTATCCTTTCTACAAAATGTATTCCTCCCTGTACGAATGGACCAAAATGTGTCTATAAACCTGCCAGTGTCCTCCACACTGGACTGGAAACACTATGAAAAAAGTCTATCATCTACTACCTACACTAACATACATATTATCCAGACTAAGTACAGAATATTACTCTCTACATGATCGTTGTCATTCTTTAAAGCAACTTAATATTTTAGTAACTTAGCTAGCTATTTGCTATAAAATCTTACACAAAAGCAAAGGATTTAAAATCTTAACACCACCACACACTACCAGACATATTATGTATTAGTTTCAATTTTGTGGTTTTCATCCAGGTTGTGGGTGGAGGGAAGTAGCTAATTCTAATGGAAAACATTTTTAATACAGTACTCATGAAGTTTAATGTTTCACAATTTCTTATATTCATGAGATAACTATTATATCTTTTGAAACCTTTCTTAAGAACAAAATAGCCTGCTTGATGAAGAATAACAGGAAAGTAGCTCCTGGGAGGAAAGCCATGACGCCCAATTATTGGCCAGCATCAACTGTGACATAATACATTAATTGTAATAATAATTTTCATTAGCTGTTCTGTATAGAACTAGTTATATTATACCTGTCAATAAATGTCACATATTCATTTAGTCTTTAATAACTGAGGTAGAACGGCCCTGCCATCTCCCACACAGACAAACATCATACAAACACCCACCTTCATTAATATTTATCAGCACATTATCCACACTTACTTGTTTGTATCATTTCATGCTTTGGGCATGAGTTGGAGGGTTTTCTATATAATGGCCTTCCCGCGTGAGCCCCACTCAGCTGTACTTTTGCCTTAATCTTCTATCCTTATTACAAGACTGGAACCCTTGTCAATCGGGAGGGAGCCTTTAACGGCCTGGTTGTACTTCTCAGGTGGCAGCGTACCCTTGGCCTTACTCGAGCTACTTGAGCCTTCGTCCCGATCCCACCACAATAACTAAATATTTTTCCACAAAATGATCAGTAGTTTTTAATCCCCTCCCCATTTAAAAAAATTACCCCCTAATAACTGAGTAAAAAAGCACTTGAGCTTTAGGCAATGGTCTTGTGTTAGATCCCCAGTTATATTTTCATTTAATTCAGTATTGTTTTTAAGCCTATGAACAAAAGTTAAATTAAAACAAGTGTTAAAATTGCTGCTAACTTAATCAAATCATCACATTTTCATTCAAACCATTATAAAAGTTGTTACATAAACAGTGACATCATGAAACTCCAAACAAGTAGAAAGTGCTGCACACACAATATAACCAAAAAAAATCTCCAAAAGTAAGTGCTCATTAAAAAAATGAAATTCTGCAATTTAGTGGCACTATTGAGTGTTTTAGTGCATTGTGTATTTCAAGTGTTAGCAAGTAAGTGTTCAACTCACTTAATCATTATTATCATTTGAAGTAACTTCTTTGAAGATTGTCCTTCTATTAATGTAATACGAAGAGTACATACAACTAATGGAAGTTCTAGTAATTGGCTAGGATCTGATGGTTATGAAGGCTATCTGGAAATATGTACAAACACAAATCTTGGCACTCAGTGGATGCCAATGTGTGGAGGAGAACAATGGACTAACACAGAGGCTGGAGTAGCCTGTAACCAGTTAGGATATCCCAACACTACAACATTGGGTAAGCATCCTCAGATTATAAAAACAGATTTAGCTATGGCTGTTGTAAATTCATTGGCAGCACTAAATTGCATTCCATGAATTGTAATGTATTATTCCTCCACATATAAGCCATCACAGGAGGTCTGTGTTCTATACCTCCTAACCCAATTAGTAGAGGAATGGAAATAACAGGATGTGCAGGTACAGAGACAAAACTAGGTGACTGCCAATCTTCAGAAGGAACTTGCCGAAAGTGGGCTGGAGTTATCTGTACATGTGAGTAGCTTTATTTTAACTGAGCAATAAATTTCAATAAAGATCTAACACAGCTTTAGTGGTGGGTCAGGAAGAAATTTGTTCTGGCATTTCCTACTGCAATCCATCCTCCTCCTGCTCTAATTATACAATATTACAAGGTCTTAACTGCATATGTTATGGAGGTAAAGTTCATGTAATTTCTATTTGATAATTACAATTTATTCTTCCCACAGAATGTAGTCCTCCCTGTATGAATGGAGGAAGATGTGTCTACATTAATTCCTGCCAGTGTCCTCCACACTGGACTGGAGAACACTGTGAACAAAGTCTGTCATCTACTACCTATACTATCACACATACAGACAGTTCTTTGCCCATGAGCATTTCTACCTGTAACATGACCTGTATGAATGATGGAACATGTAGTAGTCATGGTAACTGTGCATGTATGACTGGATATGATGGGCTACAATGTGAAAATAAACAAGGTATATTAATGAATTCATCTACTGTAATAATAGCCAATTTTCTCATTCGAACATCTCATAGCTATTATATATAATGTACTTATTTAGGGGAATCTTCACTGCTATACATCATCATTACTATCCTCGCTCTCCTGCTCTTCCTCATTATACTTATTATTACTGTTATATTCTCTCTGCTATATCCGAAAGCATTCAAGAGAAAAAAGAGGTAATGTATGTAAGCTTCAGTTAATAATATTATCTGAATCGTACATAAATTATTATTGGAACATGTAAGATCAACTTTATTTATTTATTTATTTACTGCTTCCACAGAACACTAAATAATGAAACAAGTGAAAGTTTGCCTCATGTTCTTCCCATTATATCTGAAGCAACTATAAATCCTATATCTGGTACAGCTTCAAGAAATTCCCAGAATGGTATTGTTAATGTCCCAAATAAAAACACTGATCCTATTACTCCAACGTCTCCAGGGGAAAACAAGACGGAAATTGTTTTTATGATACCAAACAACAATATAAGCACTGGAAACTATGATCTGGTAGGCCCAGTAGAAGAGGATCATAATACTTCAATAGACAATGGTAACTGTCCAGAATATGCAGAAGTCAACAATTGTCTTATAGAGAAGCCACTAGAGATGCCCTCCACTACACTCAGACCTGACTATCAGCCACAGGAGTATTCAGAGCTCAATCATGCATATAAAGAGGAGCAAAAATGTCTCACTTTAGACAGGCACATGAAAGATGGTCAGCTACAACAGGGACACTACTCTAAATTTAATCACAACATGTCCATTCCTACTCATTCCATCAGACGTCAACCCCCGGGTGAAACATACTCCAGCCTAGAGCCTTATCACTCTGACAGTGGACATCAAACTACTGAAAGTAAAGATGTTATTTCAGACACTGAAATGGGAAGAATTGGGAATGCACACTTCCAGAGTGATTCTGCTGTGGATAATGACTGCAATAACAGAAAGCAACACACCAAAGAAAGATCTGAGGCCATACATGATAGGGAATTCTTGAGTTCCAAAAATGGATTATTGGAATTAGATGGCAAAAGTTCCATGACTTATGACCATT
>WLWD01004324.1_pt1 | contig 20821 bp, 5 predicted proteins | sample 6712731 | NCBI WGS metagenome assembly WLWD01 (sample SAMN12718690, study PRJNA576275) | sponge metagenome | isolation source: marine sponge | host: Mycale hentscheli | place: New Zealand: South Island, Marlborough, Capsize Point | collected 2014-11-01
TATGAGAAAGGATAGAAATTAGCGCTGATTATCGTTTCTAAAGTAGTACAGCACTTGGTCATGATGTGTTGTTTGCTGCTACTCATTCATCACACGTGACATACAAACACGTATCCCTAGTCAGTCGAGAACATTAATTAGCACCAGGATTACAGGGATATATATAGCAAGTGCTGTTACTGCACTGCCAGCTAAACACAACGTCGTGTCTCATTGTAGACTACAGCAAATTGGTATCTCAGAGACAGATACACTGGCTGGACTTCTTGTTAGTGAGTGGAACAGATATGCAAGTGCAGCAAGAATGTGTGCTATTGGACAAAACATAGTGATAGGAATGAAGTCTTGTGGAGATGTTAGCTAGATTGATGAGCGAAGTCTGTGTTATTGTATAGCAAGAACGAAGAAGCTAAACGATTAATTGAGGGATGCTAAGATACACATTTATCATTTTCAACCATCTTTATCATCATAATCATCATCATCATTATGCACCACCAACATTACCATCATCATAGCCATCATCATCATAATAATAATCATCATCATCAGATACAATCACTGTAGTCTGTACTTCAAATACTCACACACATACTACCCATTAATCTGATTCCTTTGTTAATGCAGTGCCTTTGATAATGTGACACTGAGGGATAATGTTTGTACAGCTTGTATCAACAGTCATTACTAAGTACCGGATTTGCTTAGAATGGAATGTATGAAAGATGTATTGATGTGAAACTGTATTAAACACACACTGTTATAGATTATAACAAAACCAGAGTTTCCTAATGCTATAAAAGATTCATTGACTTATTAATGAAGGGAATTGTACTCAAGCACCCAACTCTTTTAATATCCAGTTGAATTTGTGTGCTTGAAGAAAAAAATATAGGTTACACCACACTGTGGAGGTTGGTATGGGATTTACATAACCGAGGCCCAAAGGCCCTAGGATAGTGAAAATTCCGTACTGACCGAATGCAGAGTGGTGCAACCGGCTTGTACCATGGCTCAAGGCTATAGGAAACACACAAAAACTAATTTGATTGGATGGTTTACTTATTCACCTCCTAGGAGGAGGGTATGAAATAATGTTACCGTGAATTGAGAAATCTGATTGGACAGTTTGAATATACCATGGCACAAATATATATATAATATCCTGGTCCCTTGGAATTGAGATATTAATTAACTATCAAAATATCAGGTCCACGAAATCATGTGGGACCTGTGGCTATGGTAGCCCCACTCTGTCCAAAAATAATCCATGCCTCTTCTCAATCACAACTCTATTTATAGAATACCCGCGTATTTGGGTGTGAGGGTGTGGTTCAGTCTGGATAATTTTGGAATGCTCTGTGGAATGTGTGAATGCAAGTACAACTGTGAGCTATTAGGATATATCTGTCAGACGCTTGTCTGAAGTATGCTGTTTGCTATACACACACAAACGAAACAAACAAGTTTGATGTTTCCACTCAAAAACAAACAAACCTAAAGATTAAGTTGCTGTTTGCTATTAACAAATTAACAGAAGTGAAAGTATAGCTAACTGACAGCATATGTAATCAGTTGGACTCTGTATTATGAAGTATGTGTGTGTATGCATGCCATGCATGATTATGTATGTATGTATAGAGTATGCACGGTGTACATGTGTGTATATGCACGAGTGTGTGTGTGCGTGGGTAGGTGTGTGTGTGTGTGTGTGCGTGGGTAGGTGTGTGTGTGTGTGGGGGGGGGGGGGGGGGGGGGGGGGGTAGGTGGGTGTGTGTGTTAGACAATGGTATTCAAGAATACAGAATTATCTTCTTCCGAATTTGTCATCATCTATTATTCTTGTTATTCTAAGGAATACCAGAGGCCAAGAATAGCAATCAACCCCAGTGTTTAAGGTGATTCAAGTTTCCCAGCTAGCAACCGGACCATCCAAGTAACCAACCACGACAGAGACCAAATGCCTTTCTGAATGAAGGGAGACACAAATACTTGCCAAGAAGCTTGATTTTAGCATGTTAGATAGTTGGCATGATGTCATTGACTAGTTTAGCTTCCTTCCTAGTTCTCAAATTAGGTGATAACAACTTGTTTTGACAAATAAGTGAGTGAAACAATATAGGTTGTCTCATACCTGCCTCTTCTTCTTTATCATCATCTTTTAATGCATGTCATTCCCAGATCACACCTAATCTGCACAACGCGTTACACACCCTTCTTTGGCATTCGCGCGTGCGATATTTGCAACGCATACGCGCGCTCCGTGTCTGCCAGCAGTTTATTCAACGCATTCCTCATCCTAACTACGGACGTACTCGAGGGCTGCGCTATCAGTAACGCGGTGGAGTGTTGTCAGCGAGAAGAAAACATCGGACGATGGGAAACGTTTGCAGCTGCTTAAGGGGTTCTGGTTCCTATTCTCCTAATTCAGGGAACTCGGGCAAAGTAGCCAAGTCTTCTGAAGTGGAACAGAATGGTTCTCCAGAAGACACCGTCGAGAAAAACTCTGAAGAGTTAACAAAAAGTGGTGAAGACGTACGTAAGCCTAGTGCTACTGAGGTTGAGTTAGAAATAGTTCCTTCAGCGAGTGTGGCACAGGAAAATATCAAGAGCGAACCCTCCACCAACGCTGGCATCCCTCCACTCCCTGAAGACAAAAATGAACCGAAACTTGCGGAAGGAACGAGTGAGGTGTCAAGTAAAGACAGCAAACCAGTAGAAATAAATGAAGACACAGCAGTGGCCTCTAGCAGCTCCATGAAGCCAGATAATGAAGTATCTAAGTCAACTGAACTATCTGGCATCCAGGTAGATGTGATGGAAGCAAAATCTGGTGAAAAGATATCAGTAGCGGATGAAAAAGAGATAGGAGCTGATAATACAGAGAAACCAAGTAAAGATGCTGAAGAAATTGGTTTGAAGGACGGAGCTGTTGAGAAATCGTCAACTTCAACAACTATTGGTGAAAAGAACACTGAAAACGCAACTTCTCCTGAAATTGAGGAAGTCGTTGCTTCGATTGAAAGGGAGCAAGGTGATTTAGAAGAAGCTGCTCAGTCAGTGCCAATAGATCATGAAAAGCAGACAGAAACTTCATCAAAGTCAGATGTAGAAGTGGTACAAGAAGAAATTGGTCTGAAACCAGAAATGCTTGAGCAAAATAAAGAACTAGAATCAGAACTTCCTATGGGAATTCCTATACCAGCACAAAATGCTTCAAATGAACTATTGGCCGCCATTAAACCAAGTGATATAAGTCATGAAGACGTCAGTGCCACATCTGGTTTGCCTGAAACAAAAGAGGTAAAAGTTGAAAATGAAGTTTTAGCTGAAAAATTAGAGGAAACAGCTTCAGATAATCAGAATACTGAACAGGAAACAACTTCAGCAGAGCTGAACAAGGATGACGTTGCTGTGTCTCCTCCAGAAACTAAAGAAACTGCTAGTATGAATGAAGACAATGAACACATTGAATCTTCACAACCAGTGCAGTCCTTAAATGTGGAGGCAGCTAATGGTAGCAAGACGGAGGCAGTTGAATCTGTTGTTGATCCCTTACCAACAGATGATACATTTCAGCAGGCTGAAAATAGTGTTCCAGAAGCACCTTCTGAAGTACCGCAGTCCAATGACAATGTACCATCCAACACACCCATCGATGCAGCATTCCTCCCTCTGGAAGCAACCAAGGATGGTGGAGAATCTACACTTCTAAATGAGCTTGGACTTGTAGACCATCAACCAAAGTCATCATCACTGGATGAAGTTCAGAAATACGTTGAAGAAATGGTTAATGGTAGTGTAGCTGTAGTGGAAGGAGAAATTCAAAAGGAGAATGAAGTGAAGCCAACTGACGAGGAACTGTCAGCATCTCACAGTGAAGATCTCCATGAAAAAGTTAATGCACTGGATCAAGATGCTGCAATACAAGTTGTTGAAGACATAGAGAATGCAGAACTGGTCACCATCGAAGAAGCTACCGTTGTGCATGAAAATCAAGCACAAGAATCGGTTCCACCAGAGTTGAGAGCCAATGACGTGGAAACCATAGTTAAAGATGATGAGCCTGCAGAGCTACAGGAGGAGGCTTCAAAGGAAGCAAGTGTTGAACTCCAACAACCTGCTTCTTCTACAACTGCTGGAATTGAAGGAGATGTCCTATCTAAAGCATTACCCAGTGAGGACATCACTACAGATACTCTTCAACATGACCTTGACGATAACATACCTGTGCAGTTGACTACTGCATCAGAGCAGACGGGTGAGGATTCCATGGTGGATTCTGTACTTTCACTTCTGCAAGAGAAGTTCTCGTCATCAACATCCCAGGAAGTGAAAACAGAAGATTAATTTAGCTACGTGTGTGTAGTGTATATTTCTGGTAGTACAACTGTACTAGTGAATAATAATAATAATAATAGATAAGCACATTTTATGTTTGTCAATGTACCACATCACACTTATTAGACTTATGTGATGATTTTACAATAATATTATTTCATATTTTCTTCTTTTTTTTCCTTGGTGTAATAATATTCATCCTGTTTATTAAAAAAAAAAAAAAAAAAGCAAAACAAAAAAAAACCCACTGGCTAACAATACTTAGACCTGTTCTTTTTTGGCAGTGATAATTGAACTTGTAAATTGTGTGTAAACATGCATGTGGCTTGTCCTGTGGCTCATGCATCATGTTACCTCAGTAAAATAATCATTTTGGCAAAACAGTTGGAGTTTTACAACTAAAGATGTTACAATACAAGAGGTCCAGGCAAAGATATTAATCTACCTTAATAATGTTTAGACTTCGAGAAGTTAGAAACAGAGCTAAGTATACTCCACTATTTAAACAGGGTAAAAACTTGAATTTCCTGCAGTCACGTATTTAGGAAATTTCATTACCACATTTTCCTTAGAGAATAAGGCTAAATGCCCTGCACTATAGGACATTTAGCTGTATTGTCTACCAAAAAAGTGGAGAAACATGAAATTTCTTGAAATAAGTGACTACAGGAAATTCAAGTTTTTGCCCTGTGTTATTAAGCCAAAGATGACCGTATAAATTATGCCAGATTATTTGGAAAATTTCAAATTAATCTGTAATTTAGTACAAGAAACTTATTACAATAGAAGTATGTCAGACTTTAAATAATTATTAATTTTTTAACTGGCCACTAATAGATAATAGTTCAGCAACTCTTTCACGATTTGCAGTCTTGATGGCAAACTCAGAGGGTCCAAAAGTGGCTCCCATGCTGACGTTTGCCTTTCGATACTCCATGGCGGAACCAGAGGCAGTCCTAGCAGAGCCATGGAATTCCATAGCCTTGCATCCCAGCAGAATCCTGCTCAAGTTCCTTTCGTGTATCCCGCCGCCAGGAACAACCAGGATGCGATCCTTACCTTTCTCGACAAGCTTCTCTAGTGTGGGAATTCCCTCCAGAGCAGAGCTCTCCCCTCCACTTGTTAGAACTCTCCTTACACCAAGCTCTATCAGGACCTCCAAAGATTCCTCAAGATCTCTGGTCACGTCGAAGGCTCTATGAAAAGTGACAGGAAGAGGATGAGAAAGCTTAAGGAATTCTCTAGTTCTAACTGCATCCACTCGACCATCTGCAGTTAATATACCGAACACAATCCCGTCCGCTCCATTTTCTTTCATAAGTATAAGGTCCTCCTTCATAACTTTAAGTTCTACGTCAGAATAGAGGAAATCGCCCCCTCTCGGACGAATCATGGCGAACACAGGGATCTTCACAGCCGCCTTGACAGTCCGCAGCATTCCCAGAGATGGCGTCGTGCCTCCTTCGACCAAACTGCTGCATAGCTCGACCCTACTGGCACCTCCAGCCTCGGCGTTCACAGCGGACTGGACGGAATCCACACAGACCTCTAACTTGTACATCGACCTTTTACCCACATTATTGTTGACTGTCAATTTTTCTTTTAATTGCTACTCATTCTTATGATAAAAACGACAAAAAATAAATTGTTTAAAATATGTCTAAGAGAGTGCATGACTGATATACAACAGATTGTGAAGAAATTTATTAAATACAATACACTATTTGTCCAGTCTACAGAATGGATCTGATTGGACCATCTCCAAGTTCACCTTGTGTCCACACAAGTCCCGGATATTACTGATGCCACAGCGAATCATGGTTGGCCTAACAAACAAACAAACAAAAACCAACTCATTAATAACAAAAATACTAAGAAAGCCATCCAGTATACTACCAGTGGTGTGTTTCAACACGAACAGTGAGCGAGCTCACCCAGCTATTTAAATATATGTCTAGTATCATTCACATTACAGTGTTTATGTAAACATTACAAGCTTCAGCCCTTAATTAGCGAAAATTCACAATTTATCACGTTCATGTAATGTCTAGCAGTATCCTGAAGTTCAAGAGAAGTAGTGTCATGTCTTGCTATGTTGTAGGAGGTTTATGAAGCAAACCAGGTTAATATTACTAAACGGTCACCGATTTTCAGCACTCTCATCACATGTACCACCAATATGCCACACACAAATGAATATATGTACACACACACACACCATATATATTGGCTAACGTCTTTTGATAGTGCCTTTGTCCCTCACTAGCCAATATCTAGTTAGGAAAATTTTAACATTGTGCGAAAGTGTACCGGTAAATAATTACATTGCCTTTCTACACTAAAATGAAGTGTACAATCAGAGCGAGAGGACTCCAAACAATATCAGAGTTTCATTACAACAGTGAGCCCTTTCACGACCTCTCTTACCGCTCGAGTGAAAGTCCCCAGGCTATGACAGACACGTTGGAAGGGAGGCCCATGGGGAGCAACATCTCAGGCCTAAATACACCCGAGTTACCTATCTCCACCCACTTCTTCAAACCTACACACACATACACACAAAGTAAAAAAGAAGAGAACGTTTCCTGTGATACAATTTCCTAATCCTAAAAACAGCCAAACCTTATTACTCCAAATCCACCGAAATAACCCAACTACTCCGTGTGATTCACAACCAACCTTCATGATAGCTGAACACCTCCATGCTGGGCTCCGTGTATGGATTGTATGCTGGTTTAAACCGTAGCCGTGTCATGCCTGATGAAATAGTAATAATAAAAAAAAAGTAATTAACAATTCACACATAATTTCAACCATTCCAGGAAGCAAGCAAATCAACACACCTCGGAGAGGACATATCTAAATGTCTTTCAAATGTGCCACATGGAACTAACCAACAAAATTCACATTCCAGCAATCCTTTACCCATTTTGGAGAAGAACTCGTGCAGTAGCCCCATGAGGTCCCCTAAGGTAAGGTTAAAATCTGCGACCACGCCCTCTATCTGATGGAACTCAGCCAAATGGGTGGCGTCAAGTGTTTCATTGCGAAATACCCGATCAATAGAGAAGTACTTGACAGGAGTGAACTTTTCCTGTTGGCCGAGTTTGTATAGCATGCGAGCGCTCACTGCCGTCGTGTGTGTGCGGAGGATGTTCTTCTGAGCTTCTTCTAACTTCCAGTCATAGTGATATCTATCGCACAGAAGCACATATTATATGAAAAAAATTAAAAAAATTAAAAAAAAAGAAAGAAAGTATATGGGAGTAACCCTCATAAACCTTTAGGATGCTGGCTGTCACACACTTTGGGCACGAAACACACACGGGAATAGGTCAAGGTTGCTAGGGCATGCTCAACTTACTTCTGCATTTCCCCCAAGATAATAAATTTCTGCCAGCCAGTAAGCACTACCTGGAGAAAGCACCTACCAAGATAAAGACTAGAGGTCCACCATGTCTCAAGAATAGCCCTGTCACCATTTTGAACTCCACCACCACACTGCATGGATACCACGAAAGTTTCTAAGCCAATTTTTTGGATGTCATTTTTCTTACCCTTGCGTGTATGCTATAACAACGAGCTATTGTTGAATTTTATTTTATTTCAATTTACTCGCCTTACCACATGAACTATTGTTAATTATTTCTGCATAATTCCGTATATTAAAAACAAAACAAAAACAAAACAAAAAACAAACAAACAAAACAAAAAAACAACAACAAACATCACTATAGGGTCCACTCCATGTCATTCCATGTCATTCTTCCATTCTTGAGCAGTACACGAGAATAGACTCTTGATACATTACTTTTGTGCGTGAGGATTTGTAATAGTAAATAGACTCTGCCTGCCCAACCAACCTATGCATGCCAGTGGTAGGTCACAGCTGCATTATACCAGCACTAATGGTTGCAATGTGGGGCAAGACTTTGTGGTAGATAACGTGCGACTTTAGCTGGAGTACGCTACTTAGGCACCCAGGCGTTGCAATGTGATGGCATTCTAAAAATGCTGAATGTATTAATTGCACCGACTTATTATTCTTTTTCTGTATAGCCTATAGTGAGAAAGAGTATATAAACTTCTAAGGCAAGAGAGGACAACATTCAATTAGTTTATACAAGAGAGAGATAACAGGGAGACGGGTGGGGGATGAGGGTGCTGTGAACTTGTCATAACTCCTCCACCTACTTCCACACCATATATTCTAAACAGAAACCCCACGAATGTGGGATTATCACCATCACTTCAAATTGCAACACCTTAACCTTGATGTCATCTGCCACTCAAAATGACTCCACAACTATTAGTCTCATTCTTTCCTTCACATGACTTTCAATTAGCCATGCCTCATATCTAAATGACAACCACACCCACACCCTTAATGCCCAAAACAGACATCTTCTGTTACTATCAAATAAATGGACCTTTGATTCCTGACAAATGACCCGATGATTTCACCAGTGGCGGACTCACCCCAATGAGCCGTATCCTCCACCGTCCTCGTGGGTAGCCTTCACTTTCTTCAAGTAGTCCATGGGGAACTCGTACGATCTCTCAGGGTCCTTGATGAAGAAGGTGTCATGGGCATCCCTGGCTGGGTGTTGCTGCGGCTGGAACAAGGCGTCAAAATTCCAGAAAGAACTCTCAATGAAGTTGTTAGTGGGCATTTCACTGAACCTGAGAAAAATAGCCACACACACACACAAAACAACAACAAACAAAACAACAACAAATAAATGTAAGATTGGTGTAAAATTTTATTTATTGAATGAAAAAAAATGGCAATTGTGACTGACACAATGAAATGGAAACACTGTCCTCTGTAATGTGCATGCTCATCTATCCATTAAAAAAAAAAAAAAAAAAATCCCCCATGAAGACATTCATATCTCATTTTGGACAAACGTGTAAACAGGGGTGCATTTAAATGAGGGGTGAGGTGAAGAACATTAGCCCCCCCCCCCCCAAGTAGAAAAGACTCCACCTTGTAGAAATCCTTCAGTATTGCAACATGAAATCAGCAGACTTTTGCATGCTGTGTGCTCTGTAAAGGATTTCATTTGCAGCAGAATATGCCTGTGTCTTACTCTCATTGCCACTCTTAAAAACTAAGGAAGTTTCTTTTTCGCTTCCTAGATCCATTTTCTGTATGCAGCTCTGTGTTAGTGTGTCCCTAATTGTAACCAGTGACCAATCAGAACACTAACCGCTGGCTATTAGAAAGGGAAATGGTATCGCTGAACCGTACGACTGCCTCGCTACGTTGGAAACGAGGCAGGGAAAAAAGGTCAGCTAATGATGTTCTTTAATGAGGAAACCAAGCAAAGACAGCACAAGAAAACTTGTGCTGGGAGATACAATGATGACATCTTTAGCATTTCATACAGACAATGAATCTCGGTGGGGGAAATACTTTTTTTTAGAAGGGACAATGAGAGTAAATGACAGACACTTCAAAGACCCTTGCAGTATTTAAAAAATATGCACAAAAAGTGTGATGATTCCATGTTATACAGGCAAAATGTCAGTACAGTACTAAAAGTTATTACTTGGGGGGAGGGGAACAGACTCATCCTCCACTCCCACTTTCATCATGCACAGCTCAGACCCTGTATAGTGTAGTCTTCTCACTACAAAATGTAAAGTATATATTCTCGTCATACAAAACTCTTAAGTCCCATAAAAATTGACTGAAATAAACACAAGTTATAAATATTCATCAATTCCCTTACTGCCTCACAAAAACAAAACAAAAACAGCAATATTCAACTCATCCGACATCGTACCCCATTTCCAAGAATATCTGTCGTATTTCCGTGCGGACCTTCATGAGGGGATGGTAGTGGCCACGAGTGGGTGGAACCCCCAGGGCGTCAAAGTTGTATGACTTGAAGCTCTTGTTCTTCCACTCTCCACTATAAACACCAAAGATAGAAATAACAAATAAACTAACACACAGCAGTATGTGTACTAGACTATAGCCCACCACACTCACACCTAAAATGTAACTGCCAGAAAAGTCAATCTAATTATCCAGTCACGCCGAGAATAATATTCAATCAAATTAACACTTGATCAGTCTTATCGTGCATGTGCGCACACACAAAGCCACGATTGCTATTCCAATGATTCTACTGTTCTGTTGTAGCATTGAAGACTCGAGTCATTCTGCCATCAGGAAGCTAATCAAGTGATGGCAACCAGGTTCCCAGGCAAATGAATTTCAAGTAAATGTAAGCGGAACAGTTCGTCTTCACTGAAGCAGTTGTAGTACAGGTAATGGAAAAATAAGCCAGCACACGTCGCACAACAGAGAGGAGTAAAAAAACAACAACAACAACAACAACAACAAAAAAACAACAACAACAGCGAGATAAATAAATCCCATCAGTGCATTTCATGTCTCCCCACTCCGACACAAACAGCCAAAATGATTACCACCATAGAGGACGGCACCAGGCTGCCTGTTCTAATAATGGAGTTATTCCATATAGCTGACTACATGGTACAATACGCACCTTCATATCACACCTTCCACATCAGTCACTATAGATACCGATGTGCAATAATGTGTCAGCAATCAACATCCTCAGTAAACTTAAAAAGTGAAGTGGGGTGGGGCTCAAGGTATAGAAAAAAATTAACAAATAACACGTACATATAATTTGGTTCCACTCTTTTACCTTTGTATCAACTCTGGAGTAAGATCAACTTCTTGACGAATCAGTTGTGTAGTGAAGCCACTTCCTTTGGTTACCATGACGCTTTTCACAACCCTTTAAAAAGAGAAAATAAATGATTAATAACAATCCTCCCTAGACCCACATCAGATAGTTCTTTACTCATTATTGACAAGTTTTCTCTTCTTCAGTTCTTTCAGTGTATCGTCAGAGACACCGTCCGACCCAGACCTGGCAATCTGCTGCAATGTTTCCCGGACGCTGTCTGTAATAGATGATACCTACAAAAACAAATTACTTGTCACTGTTAGTTCACCTAGATAATACACACACACACACACACACACAAAAAAAAAAAAAAAAAAAAATTCAGACTCCTCTGCATAAAGGTTGCTAACAACTAATATACATACTTCTTCCCTGCTTCCTAATTACGACATGTAGTACAAATTAGACAACTTAAAAAAAAAAAAAAAAAAAAGACTACCAATAGAATTGATTTCATGCTGCACACATGTGTAAATTCTAACACACCTGTTGAAATAGCCTAGGCGGACCAGAAGACTTGTCTATCTTCAGCCATCCGCAGGACATCGCTTTGCTAAACCCAATCTTAGCATTGGGTACTGCCTTCTACAAGGAACAACAAAAGCACAGGTGACAGCATACTGAGAGGTCTGAGAGGTCTGTGATGTCACCTTACCATTATTTCACTCTGAAGAGTACCATTGACACTGTCCACAGCATAGTATACTCTGGCTTCATGGCTTCCAGTAGACACAACTTCTTCTCCCTCCCCAGTAAGCACCCACCTCTTGAACTGCCGCTGCTCTGTGCTAATGAGCTACACACACCAGGGTAAACGTAGTACCGTCTGGTAAAGAGTCATCAAAGACGAATTCACACAAGACAGAACACATCAACTTACTTCTCCTAAAGACTGCACACTCTTTATGGCGCCAACTACTTGCTGGTGGTCCCGGCCGAGTTCCAAGGACAGTTCGTACGACTCGAAAGAACCCCTGTCTTCTAACAGTTTCAACAACGAAAGTGATAGCTCTTCATTGCCAATTATGGGGGAAACTTCTTTAGACTGTAAAGTATCGAAGCAATCGCCCTGTTCTACTTTCTCCCATATTCCCTGAACACGCCAAAAGTCTTCACGTTCCGCCGCCATTGCCTTTTACTGCACGTGTTTTATGTTGTTATACAGTGTACAATTGTGACGATTCCTTACCAAAGTAAGACTACCGCACGCGCTAACTGATGTCAATTCGCGATGTTCCGCTTGCTTCTCTTTGTTAACTGGGATCAGGTGAGAAACACAGTGTCATTACTAGTGGTGCGCTCGAATAGCGCAAATGCATGGCGAGCGAGTAAATATATGAGTATAGGTAAAGATGATTTGTGAAGGAAATCGCTAAATAATAGCAATGATTAGGCATGAAGAGTTAACAATAACAGAATTACCTGGATAAACTTCGAAAGCAGTAGCAAAGAAGCGCAGCTTGACAAAGACTTCACAATTGTTTCAAGAAGAGAGTAGCTATAAACTTTTTGGTTGAAACAAAGTTGCGCAGGCAGCAGGATTCTCCGCGCTCGTTAATTAAAAAATACTGGAACTGTGAACGCTTTACCTAACTTACGTAATTAGAAGCGCGGGCGAAATTTTTGACGTACGCATACATACCTATATATATATATCTGAAATCTCAATTGAACACGACTGAGAGTCAGCTTCGCTCGCTTCGCTCGCTCGCTGAATTAAATTATGGACGACGTTATGTGCAGAACGGCTGACCCTCACCTTTGACCTCCGAGCGCAGCCGATCAAATGAACTTTGAACCTTAAGCACGTGCGCATGCGCATATGGCTGACCGTCGCTAGCTGCGGGGCTGACCATCTGCGTGGCTGAACATTGCTGCGGGGCTGACCATTACTGCTGGGGCTGACCATCTCTGTGGGGCTGACCATTTGTGTGCCGACAGACCCACCCCAAGCAGCACCTCAATCATGCTAGTACACGTACATGATCACTTGGAAAAATAGCTGTGTACACATCAATATTTTGCAACTGTAGTTTTATAATTATAATACTTGTTCCAATCAAAGGGTGTGGCTTCAATTTTGGGCGTGACTGCTTATTCTAAAAGTTGAAGCAAATGTTATACTGGTGACACATATTCTTAAGTCGACAGACCACAACTCCATAAAGTGAATGGAGCAAACTACATGTGTATATATATTATAGTAGCGACAGTGAGAGCAACACAAGTACTTTTCCTGGGTCCATGCATCTCGCTCGCCGCCTCCTCCCCTCCCCCACCCCAATTTGTTCATAGAAATGTTTCTCCAATGTGTTAGAGTAAATGGTAGCATTGTATTACTAGTTAAATACAACTTAAGTACGATCGACGTGATGCCTCAAGGCAGCACTAAGAGGTCACTAACTGAAGAAACCTTGAGTACTATGTTAGTCAACTTTATTCTGAAAATGCAGTTTGTTTGTATGCTAGTATAATATTCCCAATGCCATTGACAAAATACTAATGAACTATTCCATAAAAATAAAATACTGTAAATTTCCAGTATGAAGAAACTCTTAAAGAGTTGGATTATGACAGTGTCAGTGATAAGTTTAGTTGTCCTCAATATTCCAGTAGATTTTCCTTCGAACAAGGATTGAATCGTCACTGGAAACGTATCCATGGCAATTCCTTGGACACTCTTGCATCTCAAACCTGTAACAAAGAAGGGAAAGTAATTACATGTTACCAAAGGTCCAGTGCTCCTTTCAGGAACACAATGCTGTTTTCACTACAGTACAGTACAGCACTTGATGTTACACTGCTCATCTCTACTTGATAAAGGTCTCAATAATAACCATTAAATAGGAATGCTTAATTAGAAAACTAAATATACATTATGAATGTAAGAAGGAAAAAAAAGCAAGAAAGTACATCTTACTAAGATGAATGAAAGAGACCACAATGGCACTTTATATGCTACACACATGTACATGTGTAAGTGTATACAATATATGAGTTTGTACATGAGGAAACAGGTGTGACGAGCCCCACAACAAAAACTTTAATTTGTACAGACATAGCACAGACATAGCACAGACATAGCAGCAAAAGCTCTACAATTTACTCATGGGCTGATACAATAATTTGTAATAATTGAAACTTAACATGCCATTTGTAATAATTGAAACTTACATGCCACAGTTGTTCATGTATGTGCATGTGATACAGAGAGTACCAGTACTTATGATTGCAACATTGTGCTCATATCTATCAGGATCCTGTACAAATGGCATCAAAATGTTGGATGGCTTCACTAAACTTTGCTCTAATTACAAAAATGGGGTGTTGCTTGCCAGTCAGAAAGTATTCAGATGGACTCCTCTTGTTACAAACAATGCAAAAGTAGTAAATTTAAGAGCAATGCAAACAGTGAGGAAGATGATTCGGTATGGGTGGGCTCTAAGTAGTCTCGCGTACCCAGACCCTTTACCAATTGCTGCGCGGGAAAAGGGTCTGGTAGACTGACATTGAGCAGTTTGTTCTTGCTTAGTCAGCAAGTGGTTAACTGTGGTTCAATTAGTGTGGGTGTAAATCGTTAAATATTTTCAGGCGCGTGAATTGTTCAGATCAGTAGGCAGAGCTTGTTCTGTATTGCCATGAAGAAATGTTACTTGTACAAGCATGACAAAGCAACAACTGTATTTTGCTGCTAACGAAACTTCCAACTGCAGATATCTTTAAAAAGCTAGGCCAAGTCACTGCTTAGCATAACTAATGGCATCATCTAAAGGAAGAGTTTTGACACGGCTGTTGGAGAGTTGTGCACAGAAATACTACACGCGCAAAAGTTTGAGCAGTCTTATGTCACAGGATATTACATGACCTATTGTTTGCGGTCTCCCCAATTAGCAAGGGGAACTGAACAAACTGCTCAATGTCAATCTACCAGACCCTTACCCGTGTAGCGATTGGTAAAGTGTCTGGCTACGCGAGACTAGGCTCTAAGGGCAAGTTTTTTTTTGTGGTTTGCAGGTGTTCATGCGAGAAATCACATTTTAAAGTTGTGTAAAAATATTATGCCCCCCCCCCTTTCCACACCACTCAAACCATATCGTTGAAAAAATATGCTATTAAAGCTATTAAGTATTTAATTGGTAAAAAAATAACTAAAACTGTTTCTTATCATTTAAATCTCCACAGTGTGTGACCCCCTGTACACCCCCACTCCACTTCCATCACCCTGTCACTCTAAGCTCAACTTAATAATTTGACGAGCATATATTTCCTACTTTACCTGGAGATGTAACCTTCAGTAATGTACGTTGTTGTTTTTTATGTCACAATGAGTACTGCCTTGTTGACTATCATTTCAAGTGGCTTTATCTTTCATTAATGTAAAAATCAACAACAGATAGTGTATTAATGAAAGATAAAGCCTCTTGAAAACAAAGTGCACCAATTATTAAGGTCACTAATGATTTCTGCATTGTTTGATACCGAAAGGGGGACACACCTTTCCCCCTTCTTTAAACTAAATTCCTCCACCCTCTTCTCTTCCTTAAGCTGAGTTTCCCTTTCTTGTGAGTGAGTGATTTGTATGAGTAGAGATTTAAGCATAATTTCAGAAGAGAGCTCTGTGAGGCACTATTGCTTGTGAAAGGGTTGAATTATCGTGATTATTTCTCACCAATTGACACGTCTCTACTAGCACTATTAATTTATCCATAATAGTATCACTTGATGAAGTTATTTGTTTGTTGTTGTTGTTTTTCAGTTAACCCAATTAATGGGCATCTGCGTAATTGAGTGAGGAAAAGGAGATCTTAATTAGTAAGGCTACCACCTGCTCCTACCCTTTATCCTCTGCTCAGCTTTTCCAAATGTCTCTGCTATAGTTTTGCATTAAGTGTTTACCTGATTCATCTATTCAAATAAACCCCCCCCTCCCCCTCTCCCCCGTAGTCCCTCAAAGTTTGGTTTTAAAAACTCCCAATATTTATGATACTGGCAGTGCATTTATTTTCTCTGCTACAGGCTTCTTCAGCCCCAAGTTTAGAGTAGGGGAAGGAACTGAAGTTTGTCAGTGTGTCTACATATGCCAGTATTTGGTCAGGGCTTCATACAGGGGAGGGGGGAGCTGGGCCATTTTAACCAAAAAATATATAACAATTATAAGGGCGGGGTAAATAAAACAATTAAGTGGCATATATAATACAAGTACAGAGTATTGAAACAAGATTGTTATAATAAGAGAAATAAACTGAGGTGGAACACATCACTGATGATGAAGAATCCGCGAACATTCTCACTAGAGAGATTCAAAGTGAAGATTGCAATCCTATCTGATATACAAAGATCAATGCCTACTTGCAATACAAACTAAATCCCAACTACAAACGTATCAGCAATACTTACACACAGTAGTCTGTATTGAATTTACATTCAAAATAACTAAAATTTATATATGATTTTAAATGAATAACGCTGGTGATTGATGAATACGAAGAACATAAGTTAATATTAACACACGAAATCTTTACAATTTGTTACTATTATTATTAGCCCTCAGTGTGCACGTACAAGAGGGACTATCCAGCAAGTTGAGGACTTAATCCCAGCGTAGTCTACTGACACGCACTACACCAAGCAGAAACAGAGTAACTAGTGCAGTGAAGACCCACTAGCGGGTATGGTAGCATCAGAGTTCCAGCAAGAACAGCCAATGACAGTGTTCTAGGTGATAAATATAAACAAAAAAACGAAACATCACAACGATCAACGGTACACGAAAATAAGAACAAATAAGCATGCGTTAATACTAATGATGAAATAAAATGTAATGTTATAGTTGTTCTGGCAGTCAGAGAAAACATGAAAGTTTGAGAAAACATGAAGCTGTTGGCTTCACATAGGGTACTAACTGTTGTGGAAAAGGTCCCCCTATCGTCACGTCGTAATCATGTGAGCAAATAAATACTTGCAGTTTGAGATAGTTTTGCTTAATCCTGAGAATTTAACAGAGAGCAAAATAAAGATAGATTGTAAAAAATTCTACTAAACTTTTCTAAGCAGTACAAAACATCATAACCATCTTTACATAAGTATTTTGAAGAATACTACATATGTTGCACTTGTAATACATCTAACTAAACTATTGGTCGCTCAATGTAATACATGTACATTACATGTTATTTCACAAAAATGGGCAATATGCTACAGGAAGATTGGCCTTTCTGATATAGATACAAGACATGTTTGCAGTAACATTGTTAACACATGGTGGAATTCTAATATTAAATTAATTTGCTTCCATCAGCTCAAAGAGTACACAGGCAGCGAGAGAATAATAGGCAGGCAGTGAACCTGAGACTACATAGGCAGTGAGCCTGAGAATAGATAGGCAGTGAACCTGAGAATACAGTGAACCTGAGAATACATAGGCGGTGAGCCTGAGAATACATAGGCAGTGAGGCAGTGAACCTGAGACTACATAGGCAGTGAGCCTGAGACTACATAGGCAGTGAACCTGAGACTACATAGGCAGTGAGCCTGAGACTACATAGGCAGTGAGCCTGAGAATACATAGGCAGTGAACCTGAGACTACATAGGCAGTGAGCCTGAGACTACATAGGCAGTGAGCCTGAGAATACATAGGCAGTGAACCTGAGACTACATAGGCAGTGAGCCTGAGACTACATAGGCAGTGAGCCTGAGAATACATAGGCAGTGAACCTGAGACTACATAGGCAGTGAGCCTGAGAATAGATAGGCAGTGAACCTGAGACTACATAGGCAGTGAGCCTGAGAATAGATAGGCGGTGAGCCTGAGAATACATAGGCAGTGAGCCTGAGAATAGATAGGCAGTGAACCTGAGACTACATAGGCAGTGAGCCTGAGAATACATAGGCAGTGAACCTGAGACTACATAGGCAGTGAGCCTGATAGTGTATGCAAGAATAGATAGGCCCTGGGCGTCAGTGCAAGATTACGTAGGCAAGTCTGATAGTGCAAGATTGGATGGCAGTGAGTCTGAGAGTGCATAGATGCAGTGAGTTTGATAGGGTGAGAATAGGTAGGCGGTGAGTCTGCTGGTATGAGAATAGATAGGCAGCAAGCCTGAGTGAGAGAATAGACAGGCAGCGAGCCTGAGTGAGAGTGAGAATAGACAGGCAGAATCCCGATAGTGTGAGAATAGACAGGCAGCGAGCCTGAGTGAGAGTGAGAGAATAGATGACAGCAAGCCTGCGAGTGAGAGTAGACATGCAGTAAACCTGATAGTGAGAGAATATGAGCCTGATAGTGTAAGACTAGACAGGCGGCAAGCCTAACAGTGAGAGAATAGACGGCCGTGAGCCTGATAGTGCAGAATACATAGGCAGTGATCCTGAGAGTAAGAAAATAGACATGCAGCGAGAGTGAGAGAATAGACAGGCAGAGAGCCTGATCGTGTGAGAATAGACAGGCAGAGAGCCTGATCGTGTGAAAATAGACATGCAGCGAGAGTGAGAGAATAGATAGGCAAAGAGCCTGATCGTGTGCGAATAGACAGGCAGCGACTGTGATAGTGTAAGAATAAATAGAGTGAAGGGCAGCGTGCCCTGCATAGACACTTTCAAAGGGGCCCCGGACAGACCATCACACCTTTATTTGGCGGAAATCTAACTATATGTACTAGAACTGCCTATCCATGCTCTCTATAATGCCACACTGGCAATAGTGTAGTGTGGCTTATGAGTCCCAAGACACATCCAGCACTACAGTTCATTCTCTAATCTCTCTCATTATGTAATCCCTATTTGTTCCGCCTCCCTTCTCATGTAACACTCTCATGTCAAATATCAATTACAGCATGCAACCTGACTGATTCAGGAGTTTCCAAGCTTTCGAGAATACTGATCACTTTGACAGAGCCAATCTTGGCAATACGGCCATTAATACTGCACATATCTCTAAATCACGAAATCATGCTGCCAACCCTCGTTATGATCAGGCGTAAGCCTTCGTTACAGGTGTGGGGTGCATTGCCGGCTCCCACTCTTCTTATTCGAACCTTCATGCAAAATTTTATGATCATCATTGTCCATTGCATGTTAGTAACTATTGCAACTGTTGGGTAGAGTAACAGCTAGAGTCCAACTCATAACATAACTGTACTAGTTAAGCAAGGCAAATGGACCGGCAGCATGCCCATGTATTATCAAGCCATAGAACTCCTATTTTCAGCTGATTGCATCAATGAAGGCCATTTGATTGATGATTTAGATCCTATTAATCCAACCTGACCTACAGAAAGCTAATTACATAGAGTACAGTAGTGTATATCTCCAGCCCTTACTATTTAAATAATACCACCACTGATGAGCAGCCATCCTTAGAGAGCTAATAGTGCCGGGTGAACCAGCCATTCTGGCAAGGAAGTAACAGGTAGCTACTAGGCTTAGGCTACAAGCACTGAGAACAGTGGCTATCAGGACGAATGCCCGGATGCCATTGCTCAATATGTGACACCCCACACGTGATCGCTTAGCCAAATGGTCGCAGTATTTGCAGGTCCTCTGCCGACCTTTACCTGGGCTCGGGTGATGTGATGGTGGGCTTAATTAGTGTGGGATAAACCACTAAGATAATAGCAAATTTTTCTCGTTCTAACAGCCAATAATTATTTCAGCCGAGAATGACTGAATAACCCACTAAGATATTTCATGGCACATGAATTATTCAACTCAGTCAGCCATATAGAAATACAACACACACAAAAAGTTAGAGCAGTCTTACATCACAGGATATACCACCTTATTATGTCATCTATTGTTTGTGGTTTTCCCAATTGGTGAGGGGAACTGAACAACTACTTAATGTCAGCCTACCCGCTGCATAGCAGTAGGTAAAGGGTCCAGTAAAGCGAGATTAAATATGACATGATCAAAATAGATCCTAAAGCCTGTCAGGAATAAATAATGTGCTTATAAACTACAAGCCAGAGACACAGATGGATAAAATTTGAAAAATTGTTCAGATGTGCCCACACTTGACTGCCATTGCAGGGCTCCTCTAAAAGGTTCTAAAAGAACTAAAACGTTCCGCAGACTGGAATATTTTTAGAGATGTTCCAACTGAGGGAAACCAAGCATTCTACTTGGTACAGCTACAGCTGGTAATTTAGTGATATGAAACTCATAACAACTAATTGACAAAACTGACTAACAGAACAGAACTTATTATCCTACATATAGACTCCTTGTGTATGTAGAATACATGGAGGTATAACCTCTTAACTAGAACTGAACTAGACACAGCTGATGCCAATGCCACTGAAGGTCATAGATTACACAAAATAAAGTTAGCTGAAATAATAGACATCTTCCAACAGAACAGTCACAGGATCATGTGTTAATGTTACTGCATTAGTCACTCCTTGTTATTGCAATAGTGGGAATTAAATCGGCAATTTTTGGGAGGCACAAATTCACTTAGGGGGAAATCACAGGTTATATTGCATAAGATCAGCCTTCAGAAACTTGCCAGAGTATGGACTAGCATTCAGATCACTACGATTATCAACATCTTGCGATAGTACTGGTCTCATATACAGTGACATCTGATTACATTACTTGACGTACATATTTACATGTATATTTATAGACACAAACACACACACTTTTGTCCTAGGTGACCACAACAAGCTAACCAGAGCCACTAATTGCTCCGAGTGTTGGTGATACCTTCTAGCAATGTAGACCTATTGGAATCAATACTTCCTTA
>WLWD01006386.1_pt1 | contig 20792 bp, 20 predicted proteins | sample 6712731 | NCBI WGS metagenome assembly WLWD01 (sample SAMN12718690, study PRJNA576275) | sponge metagenome | isolation source: marine sponge | host: Mycale hentscheli | place: New Zealand: South Island, Marlborough, Capsize Point | collected 2014-11-01
GTTCGATAATAACTGTTCTAAATTTAAACTTAAGCATAGAGTCTCGGTTTTTTGCCCTCAGGATGGAATTAAACTTCTTTGAATACATTGCTGCCACTTCTTTAGTCAAGGTGCGCCCTACAATCTTGACCAATGCCTTTCTGCTCACCACATTTTGCACGCACTTTTGGGCAAACGACTGATAGTTCCTTCGAACGAGAGATTTGCAAATGCGTCTTCAGGAGTTACACGATAAGACAAAGGCCTTGACTTGTAGTGTATAGTAGCCTATAAAAATATTGGACATAATTTCACTTTGAAATTTTTATCAATTAAGAATTGAATTTGCAATTGTAATTTGTCATTGTAATAAATTACAATGAGATCATATATAAAGTAATTATAATGAAAGAAAAAAAAAGCAGAACTATTGGAATTATACATAACTATTTTTAATGTAAATATTTGGCAGTTCCTAAATTTTCTTTAAGGCCATGTAGCCAATCCCATACTGATTGGTGCCTGTTGTCCTGGGACAGGGGGGAGAATGAAAATAATATATGAAGACTTAATTCTAGTATAGACAGAATCAAAATCTAATATGCTATGTGATCATTGTACAATAAGAACACAAATTCTTGCATGTGTAATTTAAAAGACTGTTTCTTTAATCTTTCTTAGCATAACTGTAGCAATTTAATTGTTAATATTAATGATGTGATTATAACAACACCGATCATAAGATACTTACAGTGACTTCTGGTGACTCTGAAGTAGTAGTTAATGCTGTTTGTGACATCTGGGTTGCAGAAACAGTATGCCTTGATGGTGTTGAAGGAGTCTCAGATGTAAATGTTACTTGCTCAACAGGTGATGCTGCACAGAATTGAGGAACTGATGTTGTAGTACATGTATAAGTAGCAGTGACTGGCATGGATGATGAAGTAAGAGGCATATGCGCTGAGGTTGAACGGCTAGAGGTGGAGGGGATAATGCTTGCAATGCTCAAGACTTGACCTGTCCCTCCAGCAGTCACAGGCAAATGTGGAAGTGCCTTTCTTGTTGGTTGCAACCTCTTCATGCAATAGATTATATTTTTCTATCAACCTGACACAATTCCTGCAAATATACCCTCTTCTAATAGACTCAGAATCTAACTGCAAGTTATGACATTGACAGAAAAATGAAATTAAAGTGTTCCTGATTTTTTCTGCAGTGGAACTACCAAGTAATCGCCGCCGCTTTCTCTCACTGGCAGTGGAAACATCTCCTCCACAACCCAAGCATCTTTCCATTTCTATCCGAGTTGCAAAAATGAACGCGTAAAGTTTACAGCCAACAATTTAACCACAGCCGCTCCATAAGAAGTACAGGCAAAGTATTTCCCCCAGATTCTGGGGGAATGATACGAGATTGATGTGCGCAATGTACCAGACCCTTCCCTAGCGTAGCGTCTGGTAAAGGGTCTGGCTTGCGAGACTACCACTGAGCTACGACAACCACCCGGCGAACAAACAAGGGGTACTGCTAGATGCTACAGTCTCACTCTCAAATCGTGAAGTGATAAATTAGATGAGTAAAAAAAATTCAACAAATAATAAGAATCTTTGAAAAAAGAGAATTTCGTTGGTCTGGTGAGAGTGAGATTGTAGCATAGCAATACAGAATTGGAGTGTTTGTTCGCCTGGTGGTTGTCGTAGCTCAGTGGCAGAGCGCTTGTGCGCTATACAAGCGGTCCTGGGTTCGGGAGGGGTTCGGTCGAACCCCCCTTTAGAGTGACCGGAAGTAAATATTTTAGCCACACCCCACATATAACTTCTGGTGTATAGTCATCTGTTCAATCGTGCTGAACCTGAGCTTGAATTATCTGCTGTTTCTGGCCTAGTCTGAGTCCAAGTGACCTAATAAACATTCAGCTCCTTGGATACAAATTTCGCTCTCATATATTATCCGCATGAGTAAAGCTTGCTACGTTACATCTATTCTTTATAAAGTGCGTGCGCAAGCAACGGATTTTTTTCAACAGATTAGAAAGGGAGCCGTCGGAAATGTCTGAGAAAGTAAAACCTCAAATATACAGATAGTAAGTGAACTATCTAGTGTAGCTACATTGCAAATGATTAAAAAAAAAACACACAACTGGCCTACTACTAGCGAGTGATAGCACGGGTAACCTGTTCTATTAAGAATCAGTAGCGCTCGCGTTGTTCGTGCTATTAATCTCGAATAGCATGGTTACCCATGCTATCACACGCTAATAGTAGGCCAGCTGTATAAAACTGCACGAGCTACTACAGTAAGCTAAAGATCATTTACAGTGTGGCTACTATGTACTTTGCTTTAATTGATGGCTCCTCCTAATCTGTTGAAAAAAAAACTCTGTCTAATACAAATATAGCTTCTGCGCTAAAGAATGACGTTGTCTCCAACTAGAAACTTCAACTGTACATTTCCAAGGCTAGAGCTGCATGTTTGCGCACTTACTCTTACTTAAGCTACCGTGACATTTCACTTGGTCCAGTGCTATTTCACTCGATTTTTCCAATACATTTTGAACGGGCAGTTCACATGCCGTACTATTAAATAACTTGTAGTACGAATAAGGCGAATTAATGTTGCACTGTTTAGATACAGCTCACCGTAGTGGTTAGAAGCCTGGTTACACGAGAATAATACCGCTTTTCTCTCGAATATCTTTTTTGAAGTTGAATACCTAGCTAGAACAAATTAGTGCACTTATCTTTCGTTTTTTAGTATTGTAGAATAATTAACGAGGAAACAAAAGTAGGTGTGGCTTATTGCGTCTTAAAATCCGAACCCCCCAATGCGAACCTCTGGCTACGGGCCTGCCTCAGTAACTAAGTGGAAACTAAGTGAAATACCTTCGTAGCTAAGTGAAATAGCACTGCGCACGCGTGCAGAACCTTGGAAATGTACAGTTCGAGTAGTTAAGTTGGAGACAATGTCATTCTTTACCACAAAAGCTCTACCGATGATAATTTTTGTGTATAATGTAAATTACCAAGGTCTATTGATTGTTTACATCCTGACCCTGACCCTTTCCCTGTGCAAATACCAGCAATAATTTTGACTCCTATATGGTTACTTTTTCACACCCACACACACCCCTTTCCCACCAAACTAAGTTTATTGAAAAATATAATTACCAATAGCTATACGCAATTTAGTTCATGCCTAAATACATTTGGTCCTCTTTCTTCAACAAATTAACCATTCCCCCTCTTCCTTTGTGTGGACTAATGACAGGAATTCCATGATTAAGCCAAGGGGAAGCGCCCCTCCAACCAACCAAATCCCCTTTATATCGATCGTTAATGATATACATGTATGTTCATAGCTATGACACAAATATATGGTGAGCCCCCCTCCACAGTGCCAGTCCCTACATGCCAGTCCCTATGTGATGACTTATAAATTATTATATAGTCATAAGTTTGTGTTGTGTTGATAGCTAAAGACAGTAGACCAGTTTGTAAAAAAAAAAATGTTGCATGCTATCTATAAGCTTCTTTTTTTGTGCTATATGTCTATTTTCATAGCTTGTGAATGGAAAAGTGAAGTATGAAGAGTGATTGTATGTTTGTTAGATGGCAGCACTTTGCTCAAATGTACAATTTACAGATGCAGTAAACTTGTAGGGAGCCACCAGCACTACAGAAGCAGGACTGGCATCAGTAGGATAATTTACAATGAAACTCATGGAGACTTTACGATTTAAAATTTTATTGGGCGAGCGAAGAGTTTGGTATTATGGCAAAGTTCAAAGAGGTCAATGCGTGTCAACCGCCAGAGGGGTGGTAAGTTAACTTCGTCAATTCGAACAATTCAAAGACTGTTTCTACAGCTAGTTCATCAGTGTTCAAATTCAAGTTCACTTCAAACCAACTGATCATACACTCTGTCATTTTATTATAATCTTTACTGTCACATTAAAAAAAAAAAATCTAAATTTCAGTCAGTTGTGAATATCTTGTGGTAACGGGGATACAGGATTACAGTTCCGCTTCGCGAAGCGCTGAAAGTAAAGGGTCTAGCTATTCCAGTGGCCCCGGCGAGACTATAGCAACGAGAGGTCTAGTAACAACTGAAACGTAACAGGCAACCGGTGATGTTGCGTACGTTACGTTAATCGTGGACGTCACGACGAACACTAGTTAGCCTCCAACTAACCGACCGGGTGTAAGGTAGACGACGACAGAGTCAGAACTGAACGAGGTAAGAGTATATGCCTGACTGACTTACGGAGTCTGGCTAAGTATAAAAACTAAAACTAGGAAAAAAAAGTGTGCGTTGTTGACTATGCTTTATTTGGAAGGAATAGGTGTATACTCAAGGACTGGGCACAGTGCTTGCTGTGAAAATGGTCACAAAGGGCACTCATCAAAGGGAAGGAGGATAAGGAGAGAGTGACACTGGAGGAAAAAGAGAGGTCAAAGGTCAGCTAGTAGATTGTTGGGGGGGGTTACCATTTAGGATGAGTATGCTGGACATTGTGTGTGTGTGTGTGTGTGTGTGTGTGTGTGTGGTTATTTGTAGAATTGTACTAATACCTCAGATTGACACTTGCATGCAATCTATATCTGTATTCTAAAACTTCCCCTGTGGTAAAATTTCATATGCCTTAGAGTCATCAGACTGGTTTCTAGGCATTGTTTTTTCTTGTTTATTTTTTGATGACCTGGGGTCATATCTCCTCTATTTATACCACTGAAAAGGGCAACTGGATGGTAGTTGAATATCATTATATTATTAGTGCCGATGGAGGTAACAGTAATGGCTCAGGATGTCTAATTCAGTACCCAGCAGTTCAGGACTATATAAATTATATGTTATATGGGCTTGTTTGTGTGTGTACCTTGAAAATGGATTAAACCGGGTAGGTTCTAATGCTACAAAAGGCAATCACAGCTTGAGCAGGGGAGGGGCTGGAGGATGGATTACACCTGGTCTCTCTCAGATAAGCAGATCGAGCTCTTATGACAATCTCCTCACTCGGAGCGACTCTCCAGACCCGGACATCTACGTGGTAGTGCACGACTACATTACCGACCAACCCGGCCAGCTATCCATCAAGAGAGGCGAGCAATTAAAGATTTCTCGTATGAGTGAGGATGGAGATTGGTGCGAGGGCATGAATATTCACGAGCAAATAGGCTGGGTACCTGCCTCTTACATCGCCAAGGTCAACAGCCTTGAGAAACACTCCTGGTTTCACGGCAACATCACTAGAGCTGAGGCTGAGCTGTCTCTCAGCAGTGGCATCAACGGGAGCTTTCTGATCAGAGAGAGTGAGAGCAAGCCAGGCCAGTATTCTATCTCTCTCAGGTCTGACGGCAGAGTCTTTCATTACCGGATCCACACAGATCCTCAGACGTCCCAATACTATGTCACTCCTGAATCAAAGTTCGAAACATTGCCAGAACTGGTTGTATATCACTCCAAGCACCCAGACGGATTGACGGCAGTGCTTCAATACCCCGCCCCCAACCCACGCAAGCCTCCCATATATGGTCTGTCTCATGATGTAGATGAATGGGAGGTGGACAGAGCGGAAATTGCCATGGGGGCCAAGCTTGGAGCAGGACAGTATGGGGAAGTGTACAAGGCAGAGATCAAGAGAAGAAATATGGTAGTGGCAGTCAAGACTTTCAAAGTAAGTAGTTTATTTATTGGGATAGAGAAACTATATTTTTATTGTAGACTAAAACATTTTAGATCTGCTAGTATGTACCATTTTCTATATAAATACAGTAGAACCTCAGAGATCCGAACACATCAGGCAACGGAGTTAACCGGTTAATTGAATGGAACGGTGAAGGGACATCAGCGGGGGGCTTTTCTTTTCTTTCTTTCGTTCTTTCTTCTCTCCTTTTTTTTTTTTTTTTTTTTTTTTTTTTTTTTTTTTTTTTTTTTTTTTTTTTTTTTTTTTGTTTATTTTAATTGTTTGTTTTTTTTGTGTGTGTGTGGTGGGATTGTAGCAAATGGAAAAAGGAAGAATATTTGGAAGAATAATAGACCAAGGAATATTTCTAGCTGGAGTTGCTAGGGAGTTTGGTTTAGGAAAGTCCACAATTTCAGCCTTATAGAGAGACAGGAAAAATATAGAAAAGTTTTCAGTAGAATAAGCTGACCCTAGTGGCCTTAGAAGAGGTGCATTGTCAGGAGAGATAATGATAAAGATTTTGATTTTATAGTGCTGTGAATTCTGGTTTCCTGAGAAAAAACTCAAGCTCAAGGGTACACCATTATGGTTTTTTAGTCATGGATAAAGCTGAAATACTATGTGCATAGTATTGTAGTCATTTAATACTAAGTTAAATTATTTTATATTCTGAGTTACGTACACCTCATTTTCTCTGAGGTTCTACTGTATAGTAATTGTATTCGGCGAGCGAGTGTAGCGAGCGAGACACTTACAGGGGTAAAAATAAAAAAATCGGGGATGTTTGTTTATTTATATATATGTATGGACGTATGTATGTCATTTTGTACTTTGACCCTCCGTATTTTTGTGTTTGCTCCGCGTTCGACCCCGTCCCAAACTTCACTAAACAGAATCCTCCAGTTTAGCGACCATTACCCGTATCACCTTAGAAGTTGAATTGTTTACGGCTTTGAATTGTTTTGCGGGTGCAGACGTTAAAACTCAAAATCTTATGGGAGCTCCATTTCTACTCGAGTTAGTGGCGGTGGTAAGTTAATGCGCTATTTGTCACAGTTATAAGCCCTACTCAACAGTATTTACTTAAAAATGCATTGTCAACTAGACGAACCACGAAGGTAAGTCTTGCGTAGGTATGTTCAGTTGTGTGAAAGTATTGTGCGTTACAACTACTATTAAGAATATCACAAAGAAAATTTTAAATAACGTGATTTGCTTCTTTTTCAATTCAAACTGTTGAGGGGAGCGGGCATTGAAACCCCTTTACCTCATACGTAATTTAAGAACTCGACTTTATTTTAATAGCTTGAGTGTTGGTTGTTAAAATCAAATTTAACAATAGTGTAGTTTAAGGCTCGCTCGCCATTTGTGCTCAAGCACACCACTAGTATAGAAGGAGAAAGCATGGGGGAAATAGGAAAGATGAGCACCCTAGAGTATACGATAGGTAGTGTTAGGAGGAGGAGACCAATACAAGAGGGGGAACCCTAACATTTGTAATTTGCAGCACATACGTGCACAGTGCACACATATACACACAAGTGCTTGCAAGAGCAACATGTTGGATTGATATGTAGTGTTGGTATGTATTTGTTAGTAAGGTGGTTTGTGTTTGTTTGAATGCATTGTTGTGACATTCTGAGGTATTAAGTAGCATTGTTAACATGACATCCTTCATGTTGATCCTAGCGTACATCTGTAACATTGGAGTGAAGAATTATCATATGTATGTGGGGGTGAGTTGTAGTGTGGGGGTGTGGTCATCAACAGCAACAGATGTTACACCAATGTGTGTTTGGGGGTGTGTCAGAACTTCCCGTTTGTGTGAGTTGTGTTTGTATATACTGAGTGCCCGTGTGTGTATGTGTGTGTGTATATGTGCATGTGCACATGTTAGAGCAGCTACTTTCCTGCAGCCATGGCAACGGAAGATCAATAACATTCTGTTTCCTAGTACACTTTCGTGACTTTAACTGATTGCCCTCTCATTGTATCACTTCTATTTCATTTATTTACTAAAGTATATGCATTTATGCTTGCTGTATTATTATTATTATTATTATTATTATTATTATTATTATTAATTTATCATTATTATTATTACCAGTGTGAATTATTACAGTCCGCCGTTGGACATTAGCTGCTCAAGAGAGGTTGATATTTCACTAAGACAACTGTGCAGCTATAGCTGGTCAAAGTGATTATCCAATGCCCTGCAAATGAATCTGATTTCTCTGACTGGCAATTAAGCTTTTTCCCCAATGGTTATGTGGTTCCAGCCCTGGTTTGGAGTACTTCTTTTTTTCCCCTTCTTTTCATTCATTTATTTCTTTCTCTCTCTTTTTTTTTTTCTTTTTCCTTTCTCCTTTCTTTTAAAAATACCTGCTTCTTTTTTACACTCTTACTTCATTGTTTTAATTTATGTTGATTTTTTTTTTTTTTTTGGCTTTATCGCAGAATTATTTCCCCATTACATTGATGCACCTCAGTTTACATTTTGACTATTGTAACTTCATCCAGTGTCAATGCTTGATAATACAATTTCCTGCATGGTTAGTCATGTTTCTCATAGCTCATAAATACATTTCAGCATTACTTCTTAATGTACTATAGTATACTATAATGTTTCCATTTATGGTAACAACAACACACAGTCACCAGAATACCAGATAACACATAGAGGGGATACTTAGTCAGTTACTTTTAACAATTTGTTTGTGGGATTGATAGTTATTTTTCTCATCCTATCTTCAGGGTTGGACTCATGGTTAAATGAAAAGTTTTGTAATGTGTGGCTAAAATATTATTATTACCCTCAGCACACATGCATGAGAGAGTTATAGTACTCAGTTTGTCTGTCAGTCATTCTGTGTATCTCGAGGACACTGGCCTCCCAAAGATTGAAAGAGGCATCACAATGTTGTACTGGACAATTTAAGTTCCTTTAAAGCATTTTCAGAATTTTTTTGGCCATATGATCATAAGCTTTTGTGGGTGGTGCCCCCTATTGTCACATTGTAATAACATGGGCTAAGAAGTTTTGGTTTATAGTTTCAATGGTTTACTCAGTGCTTGAATTGAAGTTTCCTGTTGAAACTACTGGTAAAGTGAGTGTCCATCTTCTCTCATGAAGACCGCATTTACGTGAACATTCTACATATCAACTATTTATACTACCCAATAAATTATTCGCTTTGGTCTTTGTTATAGCTCAAGTGTATAGTTCGCACCTTTAACCTTTCGACGCCATAACCACATATATGCAGGCAAGAACATTATATGCCTGTGTTCTCCGAATTAAAAAAAAAAAATTTAGATTAAACTGTCATGTCGTTTTTGTACGTAGACGTTGTACTTCCTTTTTAAAAAAAATATTGAACCTGAACGGGCAGCTTCATATTTTTTTAATTGTCTGAAAGCTGAAATCGAGAAAAAGTTTTTGACCGAGAATTTTCAGGACGTTGCGCCCAAAATTTTTGTTGCCTACGGACTTCAAACACTCAGAATAGAGAGTCCCTCAGCACTTTGGAATGAGTTTTTCCTACCGGGCATTGAGAGTGATTGATTGGGCTAGTTCCTCAGAGTCTCCTCGAAACCTGCTCTAAGACGGACTGGTTCCGGTTCATTTTCAGGCTTTTAGAAGCTCGTTTTGCTTGTTATGAGGCTATAGCTACCTACTTCATATGCCTGCCTTTTTGTTTGTGTATTTTTGCATTTACTTTACGGTACCAATTCAAGAACCAAATTGAATTATAAAAACGCCCAAAGTGTTCAAGAAAGTGAAAGTGTTCGGTGTCGAAATTTTTATATTTATTGCTACAATAGTATTTCAGGAAGAGAAATTTTCGTAGTGGGTGGCTAAAATGTAGTTCACTTACAGATTTTTTAAAACCCTTATGTAAAGTTTGACTTGTATTATCATTAACCCTCAGCACGCATGCGCAAGAGGGTTATAGTAGTCGTCCTGTCTGTTTATCTGTCTGTCTGTCTGTCACGCTCTGATTTTAGAGATTACTGACAATTAACAGTTGATTTAGGTATGCACTTACTCAGGACGAAGATTTAAGACCTTTTATTGTGCTACTTTTTTTAATTTCGGGCTATTTGTTGAGAAAAGCGAAGTTTTCAACTCCACGTTGGTACCAGCTTTTATGGGCAACACCCCCTAGCGTCACGTCATAATCACCTGCAGCCAGCGGTGTACTTAGCTTTATGCTCAGGCTCCTGTACCGTTTTCATTGGTCGAGCTATTTTGATACCTCATTAAAAAATAGCTAACAGCTTGCTTGTTCTTTTGGAAGGAGATTATTTTGTAATAGCTAGGTAGTGTTTAATAGCGCTGAGGGTTCGCACCTTTGGTGCTTCATTATATTTAAGTATTTAGTAAATTTAATTAATTAGTTATTATTAATTTATTTCAGGAAGAGACTATGAATGCAGAGGAGTTTCTAAAAGAAGCTGCAGTGATGAAGCTTATGAGACACCCAAACTTGGTGCAGCTGTTAGGTGTGTGTACCACGGAGCTACCTTTCTTCATCATTACGGAGTTCATGGAAAACGGCAACCTGCTAGACTATTTGCGTGGTCCTGATGGTCGCGATATTGAAGCTGTCACACTCGTGTACATCGCACAGCAGGTGGGGTCGGCCATGGCTTACCTGGAGTCAAAAAATATGATACACAGGTTAGTGGGAGAGGAGGCTCTGAGGTAAGGTTTGAAGGCCAGGAAGTGAGGATTGGGGCCAGGAAGTCAGGATTGGGGGCCAGGAAATGAGGTTTGGGCAGAGGAGATGGGGATTCATAGGTCCTTGGATATAGCATCCAGAGCAAGGTGCTAGACATAGAGGCAGAGTTTTCTCACCAAAACAAAATATTAACTAATTAATCCTCAGCGTGCATGCATGAGAGACCATTGCTTTAGGTATGAACTTACTCAGAACAACATGATTAATTAATTATATTATGGATTGTGCCACTGTTTTGATTTTTTTTTTAGTAAACAGCTTCGAGTTAATAGCTTTCGTAATCATGTGAGCAAATATTTTCTTGCTGCTTTGCTGTATGCTGGGAAATTAATTGAGTGTTGGAAATATGAGTGTTTGACTTACATCTACAATATTCATTGCTGGAGCTATATTGATACCTGGTTAGAAATGGCCAAGTGTATTGTTCTTTTGGTCTGAAAAATAGATTTTGTAATAGCTAGCCAGTGTATAGTAGCACTGTAGGTCACATCTTTGGTGTTTCATTGTACAAATTATTGTAGGAATCATAAAAACAACATATTAACTTTATTTTATGACGTACTTTTGTTAAAATTATTATTGGAATCATAAAAGTGTGATGTTGCTCATAGCCTTAGTGGACAACACTGGAGTAGAGGGGGGGGATGAAATAGTGCCGGAATAGAAATATCTGTATATCCTGAGGGAGTATAGAGAAACTTTATCATAAACTTTATTTATTGAATGTTTTCCTGCAGAGATCTGGCTGCTCGGAACTGTCTAGTTGGAAGTCATTATACTGTGAAAGTGGCAGATTTTGGTCTGAGTCGGATGATAGATAGTGATATTTACAAACCCCACGAACAAGTCAAGTTCCCCATCAAATGGACGGCCCCTGAGGCTCTAGCCTTCAACCAGTTCTCCATTAAATCAGATGTGTGGGGTATGTTTGTGTGTGCGGTGTGTGTGCTGGATTCTTGTAAGACACTCTTTTTTGTAACTTAATTGAAATTTCTATATACTATGTGTGTAAGGTATACGCAACTAAAGCTAGACTATATCAGCAATATAGATATAGTATACTATATCAGCAATATAGATATAGTATACTATATCAGCAATATAGATATAGTATACTATATCAGCAATATAGATATAGTATACTATATTGAGTACATATACTATATTTTCTATATTTTTTCCCCCGCTGCAATCATACTGCTTTAGGGCATAGGCAAGAGATAGCTCTGAAGGTTTACTTTAACATGGTCTCTGCTGCTGTCGGATAAGCTTTCTCTTTTTTTCAACTCAACTGAATTTAGTAGAGTGTGAGTGGGCAAATGACCGAGTGTTGGTGTTGCTTCCTTTGCTATAACTCACTTACAGTCAAACTGGTTGCGCTTGTAGTTAATTAGTGCCAATAGTATAACTACATGCCTTGAGTGCTGCTCCTATCCAGCAGCTACTAATTACTTAATTACTGCTGAAGAAGTTTCCGGACCCAATATAGTTTAAATACCAGTTTACAGAAGTAGCTATATAGCATTATGGGCTACCGCTTTTTCTTTTTTTCTTGAATGTAATTGGTCATCAGTATGGGTGGTCTCATTAGTGTATGTATTTTTATTTTGTGATAATTCTTTTTTCTTAGCTTTCGCTACCAGTATATATTTAATTAAAACTTAACCCAATGTTTCGACTTCTTGTTTATAGTTGTTGTTGTTGTATGTATGTATGTATGTGTGTGTGTGTGTGTGTGTGTGCAGCATTTGGTGTTCTCTTGTGGGAGTTGACTAGTTTTGGCATGTCACCGTACCCGGGGGTGGAATTAACGCAGGTATACGAACTGTTGGAGACTGGTTATCGAATGTACTCTCCTGAGGGTTGTCCCCCTCCAGTGTATGACTTGATGAGGCAGTGCTGGGAATGGGATCCTGCTGACAGACCTACCTTTGCTGAAATATCCAAGATTCTCAACTCTATAAATGTTAATGAAGGTATGGTTTAGGTGGGGAGAGAGAGAGGGGTGTGTTGAGGATTTTTGAAGTCAGTGTGCACATTTCAGTTGGCACTAAGTCGATGCGGCACAAAACTCCTAAACTGCCAATCATTCGTTGTTTTTTGTTGTTGTTTTTATCAATTTTTTATTTTTTATTTATTTATTTTTTTAATCATCCACTTTGTCCTCTTAATATTTATTATGTCCCTGATTTTTTACTTAAAAATATTAATTTTATGGAGGTCAGACTCTTCACATTAAGGGTGCTACGACATAGCAACACGCCTACACCAGAAATGTCGGACTCGCAATAATTTAACAACACGGCTAACTTAGCTTACGCGGGTAATTCTAATGTTGGCTACAAAAATAATCTCTACTATATCTTTAAAACTCTGAACTAGCGAGGGAGAGGAGCGCAGGAGACTGTGCCAATTGTTGCCACTTACTTTCCCGCGAAAAGTAAACCAATCAGGTAATGGGCGGGGTTTGTCAGCAATCAGTTTCTCCTAAAGATCGAGAGGTCTTATTTTAGTTCTGAAACCTATTTGTTGAAACTCCTCAAAATCTAATAATGGGAATGACTCCAAACTTCATCTACAGGTAGACTTTGACCTTGAGAATAAAACCTTCGTTTTAATTTTTTTTAAAGAAAAAAATGCCAGCGCACTGCTGAGAAAAGAAAATGAACACAATCAACTAGACAAAAGAAAAAAAGATTAGAGAAAAACTAAAATGAAGCTTTTGAAGACAATCAGCTAATGAGGCTGAGGACGAATCAGCTCGCCAGTGGCGGTACTGTCCGAGGAGTTTTGGATTTTATACTTGAGGCTTCAGAAGCTTGTAGCGGAAAAGAAATACAGTACCAACTTCTGTTGTTGTTGTTGTTTTTTTCGATATAGTTGGTCCACTAGCAGTGCTCTTCAGGATCCGCTGCTTGCCATAGCCCTACAAACAGTAAGAAAAAAGTTAGTGAGCCCTAGCAACCAAAATCTAATTAACACCAAAAATATGCATGGGCATTGTCGCAGCACCCTTAATTCTATCTTCATTAGCCAGCAAAGAGATGTGATAAAACCGATTGTTATGACTTTTTTTAATTTATTTATTAATTTTATGAGGTAATTGTGTTTACTGACTGTTCTTTGGCTTGGAGCATCTCCACGAGCCATATCAATGCTCAGAAAACCACGCGGTTAGCTCCATCAATAAAATTAAAACTCAAGAGAAAATTGTGTTTAAAGGTTTACGAGTTATTTCCATCCACGGATTGTTATACTATTTCACATAATAATGTAATATTAAGGAGATTTTCCTGGAAAAAGCAACACTTCACGGCCAGTGTCTTTTTCCTGGCTTGGAGCATTATTGCTTGTCCAAGACTTCATTAAAAAGTTGGTTAGCCTTTGTAGTCTTTAATACTACTAGTCATACTGAGTAAACTAGAGCTACAAGCTATGGTGACTCTCAGTCGTGTTTAATTGAGATTTCAGAGGTATGTATGCGTACGTCAAAACATTTCGCCCGCGCTTCTAATTATGTAAGTTAGGTAAAGTGTTCACAGTTCCAGTATTCCAGTATTTTTCAATTAACGAGCACGGAGAATCCTGCTGCACTACCTTACGCAACTTTGTTTCAACCAAAAAGTTTATAGCTACTCTCTTCTTGAAACAATTGTGACGTCTTTGTCAAGCTGCGTTTCGTTGCCACTGCTTTCGAAGTTTATTCAGGTAATTCTGTTGTTGTTAACTCTTCATGCCTAATCATTGCTATTATATTTAGCGATTTCCTTCACAAATCATCTTTACCTTTACTCGCTCGCCATGCATTTGCGCTATTCGAACGCATTGCTTGTATAGTGAGCTGTTCTTCCTTCGGCCTTTTTAAGCTTCTGTGGGTATTGTCATAGAAACGATGTTCCGCATTCTCAGAATGCAGCTGGGTGCCATTAGAACAGTTGACCGTCTTGACTGCCATAACTAATCCCTTTTTTACCGACTAAGTTTTTGCCTTAGTCAGCCAAGATTTTAACCTTTGATAGTTTGTTTGATAATATAGGTTTCAAAATACGTCCAAAAATTTAAAAAAATTTGAACAAGTTGACTTTACTGAGCATTTTGGTTTTAATTTATTGTCACAATGTTCAGATTTTCTCATAGCTGGTCACATTATTGTCTAGTTCAAATCAGTCACTGGTGTATATATGAGTCAAAGTGTGATAATTTATTTCTGCATTAAGAAATCATAATTTAGTGAGACACTATCAGGGGTAACACAATAATAAAATTGGGGATATTTTTGTTTGTGTACATTATATGTGTGGATATTAGTATGTCATTTTGTACTTTGACCCTTGCATTTTTGTATTTGCTTGGAGGTCAACCTCGTTTCATACTTCACTAAGCATAATCCTTTGGTTTAGCGATCTTTAGCTGTATCGTCCAGCTATGAATCTGGTTGTCTCTGACATATCTGAATTTTTCCGAACGCAGTTTGGGTCTTATGAACTTGGTGAGGTTTATTTGAATTAGTGGCAGTGGTAAGTTATCTTGATTGATGCGCTATTTGTCATAGTATTGTTCTTTCTTGAAATTCCTTGGTCCTAATAGTAAAGTATGAAGAGAATACAAGACAAGTCTGGGGTTGGCATCTCCAGTGAACTAATGTGTGTGAAAATGCAATGTGTTAAAGCTACTGCTTAGCAAAGAATAACACCAAAAAATCTTAAAGTGGACATTCAACTAACAATGTATTAGCTGCCTTTACACAACTTTTTAGGCTTCATCCCAGTTTGTTTGTTTGTTTTTTTTTTGGTGTTGTTGTTTTTTTTTGTTGTTGTTTTTGCTAATGTCTTAGCTTATTTCTTAGGCATGATTTTTTTTCTTTTCCAAGTCAGTTATGTTGAATGCATCTACTAGGCCCACTTGTTTTGTTTTTTTATGAGTTACTGCCATAAGGATCTTTTTCCAATAAGTGTTAGCTATATATGAAGGAGGTTGATACCATTGCACAACATTGAGGTGGTTTAGCAGAACTTGAGCATAAGTATATTACAGGACTCATTCATGTGAATCTGTACGATAAAGAATCATTTTTGACTACATCTGATACTGAAATTCTTCCACAGTTATGACTGCAGATGGTTGTAATGTATTCAAGACAACAATTACCTCGACTTCACAACTGGGAGAGAAATAAAGTGCTTAGAATTTTAAGGGATGGAGCCAAAGTTATGCGAGAAAAATGCAGACATTCTCCGGCTCAAAATAAAAAATGTATATGAGTCAACAGGCTTCCAGTTTGGTTGTGGAACGACTGTACGGGGGTGTAGTCAAAATTTCCGCTCAGCCTGCTGGGGGAAACACTGATATATGTAGTACTTATTACATGTGTCAGAGTGTTAGTCTCGCAGGCCAGACCCTTTACCAAATGCAAGCGAGGACAGGGTTTTGCTAAACTCACTACTCAATTTTGTTCCGCACCATCAACAAACTGTGTAGTTTGCAGCTCTAAAGCAGGAAAAAACAACCACATACTGCTGTAAACAATGTGGAGTAGGTCTTTGTATTTATCCATGTTTTGAACTGTATCACACTCAAGTCAATCCTAGTCGATGTATTTAGACAACCTTCTTTTACTCACTATATTAAATATAATTATTCATTCAGAAATGTTTGCTGATCACAAATACTTGTAAACTAAACGCTAGAATGTAGAAAAATAACTGTTATTGTCTGTAAACTATAAGTGAATTTTTCTAATTGGACTTACCTCATATTCAAACTTTTTCTTAAGTTCTAATAATATAAGTTAATAAGTTCTCCACTCGATCATCAGTTAAACACTGAATTTTATTTCTCAGTGGTTAGTTGGAGCTCTGCGCCTTAGTTTTACAGCCGAAAAATAGGGACACTTCTTTGCCACGCAATCTAGGGCATTACTCGTGTTGCAAACAAAACAACGTCCACGGCGTGCGTACCGGATGTAAGAGCGTAGCGGCACATTTGATGAAGTAGGCATTGTGCCTGCCATCCACAATTTTAATTAATGTGAACAAAAATGTCTATGAGTTTGGTCACACCCTTTTCTTGTCTGTGTTTGGTAAAGGGTCTGGCCCGCGAGACTATCAAAGCTTGATATGGTGAAATATTTCATGAGTAGGCTAATTTATTTTCGCGAGCCAGAAGAGGGAGTGAAAATATCTCGTATCTTGCCATATCACTCTGACAAGTGTAATTGGTTAATTCCATGCTAGATATCTTCATTGATGTAGTTTGTACTGGCAGGGACTTGAATAAAAAGAAGGCGTGTCTATTAATTTTTTCTACTCTTTACCAGATCACGTGCGTGGTCATTAATTGTCGAACCTGGGCGGTTCGTAATCAAGCGGTTGAAGTGACTTAGCTAAAATCGAGCCTTGTGGAAGATTTTTAAAAGACTCTAAACCAGCCTGGTCCTTTGTTTACTACTCCAAGGCAATTTTTTGGAAACAAACGTTGTTCAGAGGTCTTTCTATCATCGTTGGTTTGCAAAACGGCCATTTTTGCACTACTAGGAGACTAGGAGACTATGCCCATTTAGTTATTTGCCACACATATGTGAAAATGTTTAGAAGAAAATAAATAAAAAGCAATAATGTAATTATAATTTACAAATTATTTAATATGAACCTATTAATTGTTTATAAAAATCATTTGCTTTGTAATAAATAAAAAATGGCTTGTACAAAATTGTTAGGTGATATGAATTTATTGGATAATCAGAGCCTTGACTAATAGTAGAGTACACTAAAGGCAAGATCGTTACACAGCAGACAGAAGTGCCAAATTTGGTCCTTTGGGGTATGGGGAGTTAGAAAAACACTGGCTGCAAACACAAAAATGTGTGTGCCATGAATTATGCCAAAAATTTTAATTTCGCCGCAAACATTTCGCTGTGGCTTTGTTGTCATGATAGTAGTCTGCCATCAAAATTTCAAGAGTTTATCTTGAAATTTAGAGGTACTGTGAGCAAAAATGTCCAACATTACAATTGAATTTGTTGAAAGCTGACTTCAATCAGTTCATTAGTTCGTACTTCATAAACATTACAGTTCCTTAGTTCCTTCTTGCGTAGTGTCTAGCTCTCTCTGCCAAACTAACCACCTTCACTGTACTCACATTAGGGGACTCAAAATGACACCTTTTCCCCCTATACACACCCCCCACCTCCCCATCTCTCCACTGTGCTGTATGAATCCCTGATTGTAACCCTCAGCCCTAGCCCTCGTGAAAGTCTTAGGGTGTAATTCAAATACACTGTTCAATAAGAAAATTCTAGACAAGGTCATACAGAGGTCATACTTTGTGAGCAGCTGGCTATGTCTTGATCTGACAAGAGTGAAGAGAAGTAGCAAAAATGTCTGAAATAGACTGGAAGTTGCGCATAATCTGCCAAAAGAAAAGTTCTGAAGACCTGCGATGTCCTCACAACAGCACAGAAGTGTATACTGCATTTTAAAATAATGTGGAAGCATTTAGAAAACTTGATCGTCTTCCAGATGACATTGACTTTTGCGTACAGTAGACCACTTTGTGCTTGAAATGCCACCTGGTCAATCAGGCTAGTTGGCATAAGAAATTGCCACCAGAAGTTCAACACTTCAATGTTAAAACGTGTGCAACTAAAAAGGTCAAAAGAGTCTGAAGAATTGGAAGCCTCCAGCTCTGGTGTTGCTGAGAGTTTCTTAAAAGTATCTCACTTAACCAGAACTCGACATGCTCACCAAATTACCATTGCAGCATTCTACAAACTGCAGAGGCAGGCATTTTCACTTTCTGGCCAGAGTGATTTTAAAGGATGGCGATTAAAATTGATGGAAGAGTCACCTACCTTTCAGTACTGGGATATGGTTATGGGCCTTGAGAAACTTATTCTCACTTTTGTTAGGGCTCATCGTGAGTACAGAGTTTGGAACTGATTGTAGGCTTTTTTTTGCTGTGGACCACTTTATGCTCGGTGGGTGCCGATTCATATTAATGACATGAAGTCATTACAAGGCTCTTCAAAGAAATTTTCAAGGAGTATTGGGTTGTGCCAAAGACTTCTAACAGATTTTCAGCTATTCCTCTTGACCAAACACATGAATGCCAAGGTCAAAGGAGTGGGTGGTGTAATTGGCTTAGCTCAAAATACGGCAACTTTGAATAGGTGGATGATCTGTGGTCCCGAAATCTCTACACTTTTTGATGAATTTGAAGGTGGTTTTAGTAATGAAGAAGAGCAGGATATTCAATTTCACCATGAAGAAGGATTGGCCTCACAGAAAACATTCAAAAAGCAAGTACAAGATTTAGTTGATGCAGTTACAGAATTTTTGGAAACCCATTCTTAGATGACTGCCCAGAATTATTGATTTTGAATTCTAGAGATTGTGCAGATAATTCTGTAATTGGAACTGTACGATCTATTCAATCTATTGCAACTGCAAAATACCAGCAGTATTGCCAAGATGTTATTTTTGACAGGAAAAGATCCATTCACGAATCGCTCAAGAAGAATTCACTTCCTCTTTTCAAAACTCCCATATGCAAGAAAAAGTCAAAAACATCACAACAGCTAACACTTCAACGAAGTAACGCTTCACTTTTTGGACGTTTATACATAGCTAATCAGCAACGTGAAGGTGATTTGTTGCAATTTTTTTCACACGAAAATCAAACATTCCCACCGTCACTATCTGATTTTGGTAAAATCCGCTCCGGAGAAAAATCTCTTCTTCTCAAAGTTCTAAATAATGCTGACATGCCTGACTCTCCGAAGTGCTTTGATTGCAAAATATTTAATGGTGCTGCTGTCGTACACTTTTTGCCCACTTCTTCAGTGAACACATTTGCTGAGAATGCTGACAAAATATTTGTTCCCTTCAACAGCAATTGAAACAATCTCGCAGACTAGATTTAGGTACATTGACAATAGTATAAAGCAAGCTGCAAGAGAACAAAGAGGTCATGGTACACGAACCAAAGTGTCAGCACAAACCAAGATGCCTAAGAAATGGAGTGACTTCCTGCGTGTTTCCCAGAACAAACAGGAACTGTTCTCTTTTCTCACCAAAGCAATAACTAATATGGAGACTGCTGAAGAAAAAATACTATGTGCTACTTCAGGCAAGTAATACATGTTATGCAATATCTCTATTCTATACCATCTTTACTTGCCTATACTTTTGTTATAGTGGTGGGGCAGGAGCCACGTGTGAGCATGGGGGATTGCAATCATGAGGAGGCAGACACCCAAATGATTGTCCATTTGAAGAATTCACTGGAAAATGGTTTAAGCAGTATTCTGATTCGAACAGTGGATACTGATGTCGTAGTTATTTGGATAGGGGAATTTTACAAATTCCAAGAGATTTACCCAGAAGTCAATATTTGGGTAGCATTTGGAACAGGGAAGCATTTTCGCCATTACCACATAAATACCTTGTGTGAAATGCTTGGAAAAGATAAGTCCTGTTCCTTGCCTCCGTTCCAAGCTTTCACAGGATGTGACAGTACTTCTTTCTTCTTTGGTAAAACCAAAAAGTCAGCATGGGATGCCTGGAACTACTATCCAGATGTGATTAAAGCCTTCCACCACATTGTTGAGAACCCCTTTGATATAGTGACTCTGAAATCTACACATTTCAAAACTCTGGAGAGATTTACAGTTGTACTTTATGATAAATTTAGCACACTACAATCAGTAAATGAAGCACACAAGGAGTTATTTTGCAAGAAAAATAAGTCATTAGAAAATCTCCCACCAACAGTTGTAAGTTACGTGATATAGATTGGTTTGACTGTCATGGAATAAATAATGAATGTAAATGTTTAGGATGTTTTACTACAACATGTCAAGCGTGTTATACTGCAGACTGGCATTTGGACAAGCTGTCAAAAATCTATGCCAAATATACCATCTCCTGAGGGTTGAGGCTGGTCTAATGATCCCATAAGTGTGGTTTGGATGACATTACCGGAAGCAGCCAGAGCTTGCAATGAACTTATCAAATGCCAGTGCAAGTCCCCTCGTGGCTGTACAAGATGCAAGTGCATAAAAGCTGACCTCCATTGCACTGACTTATGCAACTGCAACTGTGAAATATAACATGCATATGTCACTAGTTTGTTTTTAATCACTTTCTTCCATATTTTGCTCACAAAACCTCTAAATTCAAAATAATCTCTTCAAATTTTTATGACAGACTACTATGATGACAACAAAAAAACCCCAAAAATTCGCTAATTTTTCATGGTGAAATTAAAAATAATTGGCATAATTCGTGGCACACACATTTTTGCGTCTGCAGCCAGTGTTTTTCTCACTCCCTATATTTCAAAGGACCATGAAACCAAATTTGGTACTTTTGTCCACTCTGTAACAA
>WLWD01002396.1_pt1 | contig 20791 bp, 10 predicted proteins | sample 6712731 | NCBI WGS metagenome assembly WLWD01 (sample SAMN12718690, study PRJNA576275) | sponge metagenome | isolation source: marine sponge | host: Mycale hentscheli | place: New Zealand: South Island, Marlborough, Capsize Point | collected 2014-11-01
TATAAAAAAGTGTAAAATACAATACAATGAGAGTTTTCAAATGTATGTCCATGTAGTGTTGACAGACTTCAATTCACAATTCTATTACAAAAACAATACAATAATACACATACCACTACTACAACAACAATATACTTACTGGAGCTGTTGCTGTATTTTATCTGCCACTTGTCTACAATAGTCCACTTGAGACAATACAGTAACAAACTCCTTGAGGGCAGTAGGTCTAGATGATAAGACTGTACGAATATTATTCAGAAGATTCCTTGTCTTTTCTACATTAATCCATGCTTCACGCTGAAGGAGCTGTTCATACATGTCAGGAGATATGAGTCCAATACTGTAGCAGTGATCAGCTACTGTCATAACACAAGGCGTCACTGAGTGGACCAAGTCAGGATACATTCTCAGAAATATACTCAAGTCATTGCCACCTAATAATAAAACATTCTCAATAATACTAGCTTACTGTAAATAACAACTAGACTCACTTTCAGAGATTTCTACTGCAGGATCTTTCTTTTTGTATTTCTAATAATGAGAGTTAGTAAATACAAGCTAAAATACATAGTCTATTTCTGCATACCTGTCCATACCAAATGAGGTGTCTATTGGTGAGTACAAGTGCTTGTGGGTTGTCTGGATTGAAGAGACATTTCATGACTTTGGGGACAGAGTGCGCTCCATCAACGACCCCGAGATGATTCCCTCCTTCATGTGAACGACAATCAAAGGCAAACTGGTAGTCCATGGAGCTGTTGTAGTTCATTCTGGAACTAGCCTTCTTTAGAGTGTCCTCTATTTCTTGTTTTAGAGCAGTACATTCATGGTGAATGGAGTCTTGGAATGTAGGATCACATGAAACTACCACTTCAAAATATTTAGATCGAGATATAAATGTTACACGAATTAAATTGGATCCGTACAAAAAGGTCACCATGTTTTTCTTGACACCTTCTCTGATGAAAGTGAAGGACTTGTTAGATATGAGACAAGCCACAGAAGCAGAAAAGAGTCCCATAGGAGTAAACCCACTACTGAAGTACATCAAGAGAGGCTCCACTAAACATGACCTACAGGATTCTTTGTGGAATAGGTCAAGTTCCTTTGCACTCGTGTTTTCTAACACGCAAGGTATGATGCACTCTTTCTCCTCTTCTAAGACTGACTTAGAATATTCAACTGACACAATCTCAGCTATAATGTGAAGATGTGCAAGCAAGGCTACCAGCTGCTCCGGTGGAATGACATCTCCTGAAATTTTAGATGTAGCTGATTTCAAATCTTTCATAGTGAATCGACCTGTCTTCCTGAATCTCTTGGCTTTAGCCTGACCTATGCTATCAAAGCTCATGGCTTTGAGAATGACACCAGTGATACTGTCATACACTACCTGGGTGTCTATGATGACCAGGTCTTCTAAACAAGGCACACTGGGGAAGTACATCAGAACACCGGCATGGTGGTGAAGAAACCACAGAGCTACTTTAGTCTCATAGGATGTCATATTGAAGGCTTTGGACAAGGCCAAGCAGGTCTCCATGCTGGCTGTCCTCACGTCTCTCATGCGAAGACACAAGCTGAACAGAAGCCACACAGCTGGAATCTTCAGCTTCATAAAGTGTTTCTCCATGGCATTCTCCAGTAGCTGGTGCAAGTGATGGATTTCTTCTACTCCGCCTTTCATGTTGTCCAAAGAAACAACAAGCTTGTCTTGTGAGCAGAACTGCACTATGCCATTTTCGTAGAAGTCTGTGTCTTGAATCACCTTTTGAAGCTGTGAGTCGACTGTGGCGATGTCTTCCTCAGAAACCTTATCTTTGTGAGTTCCCACAATATACACAACTGACTTGGAGGACTCGAGTATCTCACCCATGATGGGCGAGTTGTCTGCTCCTGGTAGAGGTTGAAGATGGGCGGAAGAACTGAAACAAGATACACTGGCCAGGGTACGCAAAAGCATCTCTTGCAGAGTAAACTCAGAGTTCTGTGGTGCAGTTGTCTCTCCTGAAGCCCTCTGATAAAAGACTCGATATTCCTCGTCTAACTTGAACTTGTAACTAAAGAACAGCAAGTAGAGGCCAGGTCCTATGGTGAGTGCTGGTAGCATGTCCATCAGCTCAGGCTGCCCTCCAGTGTCCTCCATTCTCAAGAAAGCTTTGAAAGAATGCTTCATAATTTCTGCAAACTGTGGTTGCCTTGACACTCTCTCATATATGGCAGCTATTTCAGAATAATCTTGTGATGTTACCACCTCATCAGCTAGTTGGACATGTGTTGGTGAAAGAGGTGAGGATTTCTTTTGTCTGGACTGCTTCAATGTTGGTTGTGGTGGTTTTTCCACAAGGTGAGACTGCTCCGTACTGCTAGCCGGACTAACCTCTGCCATCGTTGCAATATCTCCACGGGGACGAGCTGCAGTCTCAGAAGTGAATTTAGTCTCCAGACCTTTTCTAAGACAATGAAGGAGTAGAGATGCTTCCTCAGTAAGATTCTGTACAATGGTCCAGTGTGTTCCCTTATCTGCTGTAGTTGTATCAGACGTGCCTTGGACTAGCATATTAGAACAACACTCCACTGTGCCTGTGCTGCCATGAATTTGTTCCTCTTCTTTGGCTGACATAAGATCTATGATCTCTTTTGTAACGCGACGGCGAGTTGTAGTCTTGCCTTGTCTTGGTGGACCAAGAAACATAAGCTTTAAAGACAGAAGCTCCAGAACCTCCTTGGAAACAATGAAGTGTTTGTATGCTTCTTCATACTTGTAGTCATCTATCACATTTAATAAAAAGAATAAATCCATTTTTTGAAGAACTGATAGCAAATAGAACTACTTCAGCTGCAATTTAGCTCAGACATTCTCAGCTAATAATTACATATCATACTTTCTTCTAGAGAGAAGCTGCTATTTGCATACACTAACCTGACAGAGTAACTTTATACACTCCATCATCAATAGCAACCAGTAACTGTCCAGTAGACAAGACTGCAGTAGCTATGTATCCAGAATTATACTTATGACCTGGTCCATCTCCCTCACTAGTAGTCCCAATCCACTTCTCTGTCTTGTTGGAATAAATTCTAACTGTAGAATAATCATCTATGCCAATTAGATTCGATAAGGAAGAGGTGATAGCGGAGGTGCGAGTAGATGTGGTTACTGTCCTCCATATTGTTAGTGGAATTGTCCTGCCATTGGCATTACTAGCAGATGCTATGAGAGACTCTAAACTGCATATAAATAGAATCTTCTCCTTGTCCCATCCTCCTGTGAAGTAGAAGTTGCCTTCATGGAATGTTGATCGCATGTTGCTGCATGAATAAGGAAGTGAGTCTACAGTCATCCAATGGTCGTTGAGTAGAACTTCCACTACGTCCAACTCCTCACCAGGTGAGTCATACCCACCAGCCATGACCAGGACCTCTGGTGATCCTCCACTAACTGATGATGGGTAGTAGCGACAAGTAGGCATGGCACGTAGCGATGGCTTCCAGTCTAGACCAGTAGTACTAGTCAACAGAGAGTTAGTGGGTTCATAAGTGGAGGGATGATGTCCACCAACCAATACAAATTTAGACTGGTAGGTAGTTAGGGACGACCATTCATATGGTGCATTAGTAGTAGTCCATGAGTGAAGGTCAGTAGAGATGTGAAGTCTGTCATTACCATCCAGTAGTATTACTGTATTGTGTAGTACTGCACATTGGTCAGGCCAGACATCCTCACTCCAGGTATGGCAGTGTTCCCAGTGAAGTGAGGCTTGAGGATGGAAATCTCTCTAAATACAAATAAATAAAAATATATATTTAAATTAAAAGTAAACAAACAAACAAAAAACTTTAATTACTTTTACACGAGACTTATGCATACAAACACACAAACAAACTTCATACTTTATAAACAAATACATATTAAAAAAACTCATAAAGGCACCAACCAGCATCTGGAAAAAAAAAGAGGGAAAATCAAGTCTGAGCATGCTCATAAAAGGCACCAGCATCTGAAAAAAAGCGGGAAATCCATGTCTGAGCATGCTCATAAATGGCTCCAGCAAGCATCTGAAAAAAAAGAGAGGGAAACTCAGGTCTGGGCATGCTCACAAAAGGCACCACAGACTGGAAATTAAAGAGAGGTATAAAATATGCTCAAAACATGTCCACTATTGCAAAAAACAAAAACAAAAAACAACAACAAAAAAAACAAAACAAAAATCATTCTCAACTAAAAAAAAAAAAAACAACTACAAAAAACAACAACAACAATTTAAGCTTAACTATTTTTTTTAATTGGATTTATTGAAATGTAGTGTTTGCCCACATTTTAGTTTTGATTAAAATCACTTGCCCTCACTGTGGCAAAAGACTAGAAAATCATTTTAAGGTGCTATCACAAGCAACGCTTGCACAAGTGGCTTAATTGAGCCCTTAACTTAAAAAATAACAAAAACAAAACAAAACAAAAAACACAATAAAACCACTTGTGGTTTAGTTGACTTATTCTGAACTTGTCTAGAGTTTACTGATTGAGGTCAGTTGTCCTGACCTACACTTGGATGCAGTTGGGAAAGAGTTCTACTCTGATACTATTAAGGTTGGTGGCAAGCTCACTCTTACAATATAAGTAACAAAATAGTACAATTGAAAGAAGCTTCAGTTCTGCAAATGTCTAAATATGGCTGCACAACAGAATACATCAAGCAAGGATGTATGCTTCTCAATGTTTACAAAAAGAACAGATGGTGTGTGTGTGTTCCAATTAGAGTTAATGACTTGTACACAAAAAGACACAAGTGGACTGAGTAGGAAGACAAAGTGAGTTGGTGCAGCCATTATAAACACACCCACTTGACCACACCCACTCATTCATTCAGTTAATGAATTGGATTGATAAAAAAGACAAAGTAGAAGTTTATTTTTTGTCAAATGAGCCAAATACTTTTAGTCTATGCTGCTTATTTGTACTGGTATCTAACATTCCTCCCACTTTGTAAAAGTTATCTACATCCCTGATTAGATATGCAAACACTGGATCTAGTAATTAGACACTGGATCTAATAATGAATTCAGCAACTAGATAAATACTAGATCTAATAAATTAGCAAACATTGAATCTTGCAATCAACAGTGATCTGGTAGATAAAACTAGCTTTAATGAAACAAACCATAATTTGGTAACTAGCCAATACTTCTAGAAAACCCAACTCAGTAGCTACGGGCGCTCACCTCCTTACGAAGTTGAGGCTGACTTTCCGCCATGCATAATCTTATCCTGCCGCCGTCAGAATCTTCCTACTTTGATTCCTGTCACGTGAAATTATAGTCCCCCGGCAAAACTTGTAGCTATTTTGTAGTCCGCCAGGACTATTTTTAACTTAAATATACTCCCGTCTGATGACTAATGAGGAAGAAAACCTTGTTGGCCAGGTTTTCTTTTACCTTAGTAGAGGGGAATATCCTGAGTTTTGTTCTGCATCAAGAAAGAGAGTGATCAGGAGAAAAGCTACTAAATTTCAAGTCAAGGATGGCGAGCTATTTGAAGAAGTTCTAGGTTTGGTATTTTTCAGTATTCAACTCAACACCAAAATACTGTTATTGTAGAGCTCATTGCTGAGATATATACAGTCTGATGATGCCATGTTGACCGGTCATCAGGACATTTGGGAAACACCAGGACCTTACACAGGATCAAGGAGAGATTCATGTGGCATGGAATAGTTGCTGATGTAAAAAAAATGGTATGATATAGCACTTATTAGCTGAATATGTAATTACTTTTTTATTTACTTAAGTAGACGCAAAACATGCTTATAATGCATCAGTCAGTCTCATTAACTAAACAAGAATTGTATTCACTGATTACTTACTATCAAATATTGTTACTTCTTGTGAAGTAGTACAAAAAACTAGATGCTCCCGTAAAGAAAGTGATTTACCCATCTTTTTTCAAATGAAGGCCTATGAGCTTTGCGTTGGGCCTTTTGGAAGTATAGCTATAACAATACTGGTGAAAAAGAGTAATCTGTAAAATAGACAATACCTGAATAAGGTGTTGATTACCCTGTACATAATGATTTTCACAAAAAAAAACAATATAGGATAGAAGTAGGAAGTTATTATTGGCGAGCGAGCGTAGCGAGCGAGATACTTACAGGGGTAACACAATCGAAAATCGGGGATGTTTATTTATTTATTTATTGGCGAGCGAGCGTAGCGAGCGAGACAGTATTAGGGGTGGATAATGCAAAATCGGGTATATGTTATATATATATATGTATGTATGTATGGATGGTACGTATGCTCTTTAAACGCGCGCGCGGGGAACTTTTTTCTCCTAAAAACACGGCTATTTAGGCTTGACTCCAGTTTATTCTGAAGCTACAGCATTAAGCAAACCTTACTTTATACTTAAGCTCCAAAGTATGAGAAAATTCCTGCTAAAACGCTTGTTTTCAAGACACAAAAAGTTGATTCGACAGGTTACTATGGCATTGAAGACCCTTTTCCAGACTAAATTTCAAAACTTCGCCATTTTATGGGGGGATACGAGAGTGCCGGTTGTTCGTTGTCAAGAGCCGTTGGTAGTCAGAATGCCGTAGTATTAATGCTATGGAAGCTACTACTTCTCGAGGGAAGCTGAGATGAGTACGCAATTCCATATTTGTTAGCTAAATATGCAAAATTAACTCTGGCCTTTCTTTTTTGTAGCTAAGAGCTAGTCAACAGTGACTGGTAAATTCAAATAGTCAGATTGGCTCAAATTTGGTACTACAAAAGTTACCACTGCTCAAGAAAATGAGGTAAGAAAGTAATTTGTATTTGTGTGCTAAAATTGATTGTCTTTTGTTTTTGTAGGTGAGAGCTTGTTGTCAAGAATTCAAGGTAATTCAGATGGTCAAAGTAACTTCAATTTGATACTACAGAAGTTATCAATACTCAAGAATGATGTAAGTAGTAATTCCATATTTGTTGACTAAAATTACAAATAATAACACTGGTTTATTTTTTATCGTAGCTGAGAGCTTGTTCAAGAGTTACTGGTGATTGAGATTATCAGAATGGTTGATGTTTGATACTACAAAAGTTACCATTAATAAGGTAAGAGAGTGATTTTGTATTTGTTTGCTGAAATCAAATGTCATAACTACTATTATAGTGTTAGCATGAAGTAAGCTAAAACATAGTAACATTTTATGTTACCTAACTATCAGGCTCGCTCGCCATTTGTGCTCAAGCACACCACTAGTTTATTTATTGGCGAGCGAGCGTAGCGAGCGAGACAGTATTAGGGGTGGATAATGCAAAATCGGGTATATGTTATATATATATATGTATGTATGGATGGATGGTACGTATGCTCTTTAAACGCGCGCGCGGGGAACTTTTTTCTCCTAAAAACATGGCTATTTAGGCTTGACTCCAGTTTATTCTGAAACTACAGCATTAAGCAAACCTTACTTTATACTTAAGCTCCAAAGTATGAGAAAATTCCTGCTAAAACGCTTGTTTTCACGACACAAAAAGTTGATTCGACCGGTTACTAAGGCATTGAAGACCCTTTTCCAGACTTAATTTCAAAACTTCGCCGTTTTATACGGAGTGCCAGTTGTTGGTTGTCAAGAGCCGTTGGTAGTCAAGAGCCGTTGGTAGTCAGAATGCCGTAGTATTAATGCTATGGAAGCTACTACTTCTCGAGGGAAGCTGAGATAAGTACGCAATTCCATATTTGTTAGCTAAATATGCAAAACTAACTCTGACCTTTCTTTTTTGTAGCTAAGAGCTAGTCAGTGACTGGTAAATTCAAATAGTCAGATTGGCTCAAATTTGGTACTACAAAAGTTACCACTGCTCAAGAAAATGAGGTAAGAAAGTAATTTTGTATTTGTGTGCTAAAATTGATTGTCTTTTGTTTTTGTAGGTGAGAGCTTGTTGTCAAAAATTCAAGGTAATTCAGATGGTCAAAGTAACTTCAATTTGATACTACAGAAGTTATCAATACTCAAGAATGAGGTAAGTAGTAATTCCATATTTGTTGGCTAAAATTACAAATAATAACACTGGTTTATTTTTTTATCGTAGCTGAGAGCTTGTTCAAGAGTTACTGGTGATTGAGATTATCAGAATGGTTGATGTTTGATACTACAAAAGTTACCATTAATCAGGTAAGAGAGTGATTTCGTATTTTTTTTACTGAAATCAAATGTCATAACTGCTATTATAGTGTTTCCATGAAGTAAGCTAAAAATAGTAACATTTTATGTTACCTAGCTATCAGGCTCGCTCGCCATTTGTGCTCAAGCACACCACTAGTTTATTTGTATATATGTTTGGAAGTACGTATGTCATTTTGTACTTTGACCCTCCGTATTTTTGTGTTCGCTCAACATTTGACCCCGTCCCAAACTTCACTAAACAGAATCCTCTGGTTTAGCGACCATTACCCGTATCACCTTAGAAATTGAATTGTTTACCGCTTTGAATTGTTTTGCGGGTGCAAAAACTTACTGGAGCTACATTTCTATTCGAGTTAGTGGGGGTGGTAAGTTAATACGCTATTTGTCACACTACTCAACAGCATTTATTTTAAAATTCATTGTCCACTAGACTAACCACGAAGGTAAGTCTTGCCTAGGTATGTTCAGTTGTGTGAAAGTATTGTGCTTACAATACTACTAATATCAAATCACTGAAGGAAGTAATTTTTGTGTTGGTACATCAAGTGAACAAGTGTATGTGAAGGTGCCGTGTGTTACAAGGACTGCTTAGCTGATGAAAAATCTTTACCTTTATTGACAGGTTAGGTTTTTGTCTCTGACCTATCTGATTTTTTGCCTACACAGTTACGTCTTGTGTACTTATTGAGTCCATTTTCTAACTGATAGCATTCAAATGGCAAATTTACATTTGGTCCTATATTGAAGATAACCATTGTAGACTTGTTCAAGGTGTGGCCACTTTTAAAACCATGGAGGGCGCTATGCCCATAACCACAAACTTCTGAGTTTTGAGCTAGCTAGAGAGCCATCACATAACTCTTCATGATAATACAAAGATTACACATTTTAAAGCATAATATTATAATATATGTTTATAAGTGGTTAATAAAATATATTGGTTAAGATAGATAAGTTAAGATAGATAAGTTAAGATAGATAAGTTATTTAAATTATATATTTATAGCTAAGTGTTTAAGATAAGTTATTTAAATACTATAATATATTTCGACTTCTGGTTGTGGTATTGCTGTCTACAAAAAAAGTGCATCATATCATAACAGCTACAGGTTAAACCATAATGACTTACCTATTTCTTTTTCTTCTTTTTTTCTGTATTAAAATGAAGTAAATTATGAGAATTTTAATACTATATATCTACTCACTTTATTGTTTAATACTTGTTTTATTTGCTGAGCCACTGGTGGCGGCTCAGTCTTCTCTTCGGTCTGTCTTCCATTCTAACACAATTATATCACAACTGATACAATTCTTCTCCTAAATAAATCTACTCACTTGTTCTGCCATTCGTTCTGGTTCCATGACTGATGATATTAGCAGGTGACAAATCTAACCGCTAAGTAGCTACTGATCATGCGTAAACTACACAAAACCGATGGTAGTCCCGCCGAGAACATTTCTTCCGCCTTTTACTCTTTGCACGTACTGCGCAGCTATTTTTCTGAGTTGTACAAAAACCAAATAAACTGAGCACCCGCGTTATTGCTACCTGGATACGAGATTCCTACAGCAATTGCGGTGTGGATTAGGCGAACTAAGGCTAAGTTCTATAATTTGTGTGGCTGTTTCATTAATTTTATTCTTATTTTCTTTTACTTGTCAAGGTTTTGTGCTTTATAACTAATGGAGCTCGATAATCCCAACCTGAAAAAGGAAAGTGCGAATGAAAAACGGGCTCGCCTTGACAAAAGAAACCAGAGGGCACAAGAACTGAGGAGGGCTGAAACCGAACAAGAAAGGCAAGCCCACCTTAAAAAAAGAAATGAAAAGGACAGGGCTAAACGCAAAGCAGAAAGTCCTCTAGAATTTGAGCAAAGACAAAAAAATAGAAAAATTGATGAAACAAATGAATCTGAAGAGCACAAAGAAGTTAGATTAGAGCATAAGAGGAGCAAACTAGCACAAGAGTCCCTTGATAGAAGAGCTGCTAGATTAAATAAAATAATAATTCAGCAAAAACATAGACGAGCAGTTGAGAGCCAAGAGAATCAATCTGCTAGGCTACATAATATGAGGATTTTGCAAAAAGAACATTTAGCCAATGAAACTGGAGATGACAGAGCTGCTCGGCTGGAACGCCTGAGTGTTCTTAAAGAAGAACGCTTAGCCAAGGAAACACAAGAAGAAAAAGCTGCTAGACTAAAGTATCAAAGCACTCTTCAGGAAAAAAAACTGGCTAAAGAAACATCAGATGAACGGGCTGCTCGACTGAAACTTCAGAACAATTTGCAGGAAAAAAAACTGGCTAAAGAATCATCAGATGAACGGGCTGCTCGACTGAAACATCAGAACAATTTGCAGGAAAAAAAACTGGCTAAAGAAACATCAGATGAACGGGCTGCTCGACTGAAACATCAGAACAATTTGCAGGAAAAAAAACTGGCTAAAGAAACATCAGATGAACGGGCTGCTCGACTGAAACATCTGAACAATTTGCAGGAAAAAAAACTGGCTAAAGAAACATCAGATGAACGGGCTGCTCGACTGAAACATCAGAACACTTTGCAGGGGAAAAAACTGGCTAAAGAAACATCAGATGAACGGGCTGCTCGACTGAAACATCTGAACAATTTGCAGGGAAAAAAACTGGCTAAAGAAACATCAGATGAACGGGCTGCTCGACTGAAACATCAGAACAATTTGCAGGGGAAAAAACTGGCTAAAGAAACATCAGATGAACGGGCTGCTCGACTGAAACATCAGAACAATTTGCAGGAAAATAAAATGGCTAAAGAAACATCAGATGAACGAGCTGTTCGACTGAAGCGTCAATGTGCTTATAAAGAAAATGCTTTGGCCAATGAAACTCCAAAACAAAAATCTGCTAGACTTCAAAACATGAGTGTCTATAAATGACAACTTGCTCAAGATGCAGTATTAAAAGTTGTCAATGCTGAACATTTACATAATAATGAAACTGCTCCTCTAATTCATCAAGCCATTCTTAAAGATAAAGTTGTGAAAGAGAAGATGGACAAATTTCATCACGAAATGTCTTCAATCGAGTCAACAATATGTATTGTATGCTCAGAAAAATTTCCTGGCACTAAAATGGCATCACTGTCAACTACATGTATACGATGTTATCGAGACAAAGCAAACCCAAAACTTTATTCCTCTGAAAACAATATGAATCCTGGAGCAGTGCCCAATGAATTACAGGTTTGTGACATAAATTTGAATTTTCTATTGTATTACAGAACTAACCCGTTGAAATCACTTTAATAATAAACATTGCATAATATAAATGCATCCTCACATTATACACATTTTATAGTTATTCCATCCATGTAACTGTATCTGAGTAAATTTAAATTACATTAAAGCAATAAAAGCATTCTAATAAGCTGTGAAGCATAATTATTAAATATATATATATTTATCTATTGATATATAACTGAGTACCATAAAATAATGTTTATATGTTTATATTTATATTCAAAATTAAGGGGTTGTCACAAGCAGAGGAAATGTTGATCTCGACTGTTATGCCACTAATGTCCATCTATCGACTACCCCATGGTCAGTATGGATACAAAGGCCATGTATTCAACCTGCCACAGGATGTCACTTCTTTTGCGTCCAGCCTTCCAAGAAACACAAAAAATCTTGATGTGTTGATCGTGAGGAAACATGGCTCAGATAATACTCACAAGGACTTTAGAGTGAGACGCTCAGTTGTCCTACACGCTCTCCTGTGGCTAAAACAGCACAACAAGTATTATCGTGATGTGACAATTGATATGGAAGAAGTTAAGCAGCTCCCTATTGATGGAAATCTTTCCAATATTACCACTATTGAAGATGCATCCATCAAAATTGAAGACAAAAGCCAGCAACAAGAGGAACATGATGAAAGTTATCAAGAATTGGGATCCATTGTTCCAATTACTGTGCAAAAGGGCACAGAAGAAGAGACTGTCAAGAAGTCCATAAATGAGCGACAAAAACCGAATCCAGACAAAATATAATTCCATGGCCGTCTCGAGGGGACACTCCAATAAACGAGTTTGTCACTGAAGGATACATCTCCTGTGCCTTCCCTACATTGTTTCCCACTGGTAATGGTGATTTTTTGGCTCCAAGACAGCGTACTGTAACGGTGGGGAATTACTTCAAGCATTTGATGCGTTATGAAGATGGCAGGTTTGGCAAACATCCTTGTTTTCGATATTTTGCTCTCAACACCGAAATGAGATGGCGTGCCCTCCAAACTGGTAAGATTTACATAAAGCAACACCCAAAAGATGCATGTCTGTCTTTGGAAGACTTGAAGGAAATGATCAGTAGTGGAGGGAAAGAGCTCAGCAAGCGAGTACTACATTATGCCACCAGCTTACATGGAACTAAACAATTTTGGTTCAAGCAGCGAAGTAGGCTCATTTCCACGATTGACTGTCTCGGTATGCCCACTATATTTTTCACTCAACAATCAGTGGCCTGAGCTGGCTCGTTTGATTGCTGATAATCCAGATGAAAGTTCCAGCCGCAGCTCTGCAGTCAATAACAACCCGGCCATTGCTGATTGGTTCTTCTATGAACGAATTAGCAAGTTCATGAAAACATTTTATGTGGATGTTCTTGGAGCCACAGATTACTGGTTCAGATTCGAGTGGCAGCACAGGGGATCTCCTCATGTACATGGTGTAGCTTGGCTGCACAATGCACCAGACATTGAGAAACTATTGTCATCTGATGACAGTGCTGAATTGTTGGATGCTGCTGAGAGGATTACTGCATATGTTGATGGCCTGGTTAGTACAATGAACCCAGGAATTCCTGCTGATGGGAACAACATAATCAATTCTATTCCCTTACCTAAGATTAAACCGCATGTGTGCAACCAACATTGTTATTATTTCTACATTATCATGAAAAAATTTGGTTAGTTTTACCAGCAATTGACATAGCTTTAGTGTTGTTCCTCAAATGCTTCAGAATTATAACTAGCTGATTGCAGTATAAAAGAGTTCTTTGCAAATACTTTGTTTATCCTTACAACTTTGTATAAACTTATAAAATTCTACAAGCTAATTAGTTAGATTATGTATGTTAGTCTTTTCGTCGCTAATGTAGTGTCATCTTAATACCACATGGTACGATGACAAAAAATAACATGTCTTAATTATTTACGAGAGTTATTGCTTTTTTATAAGGTAATGCAGACATCATACTATTAAAAGCAGCAAAAAAATAGGCATTGAGGTTGAGCATCCAGGTAAGTTGTTGATGTTTGACCCAGCCAGATTTGCTTTGGTGAGCTGCTGGGATACTTACGTAATTTCTTCATAGTTGATCCACAGTTAGTAACCATTGAGCAAATAGATAACTCACTTTTTAGAAATCAAGGCTTTGAATTTAATGTCATCCTTATACTATGATTTACCAGCACATCTAAGGGCACAATGTTGTGATAAATATTATCAGTAACAAACAAAACCATTATTGGCCATTATTCACTACCTAAACATGATAATATATAGAAATATGGAGCTATGCACCACTCAGTATTTATAAGGTCAATTTATATATGCTTTTAGCCTCCAAACCATTTTTAAGTAATGCATCATGATTAGTGACACTAAGTGTGCCACATGCCCTTATCAGATAGTTGCATGACATGTGATTGATAGTAATCAAAAGAGAATTTCTTCCAAGCCCGTTTCTGCCACTAAGGCATGCAAAGCAGGAAAGCTGTGGTTTTTTCTATTCCATAGATGTATATTTATATTGGATTTGAAAGAGCACTTTCTTTCCAATTTGGAGTATACCATTACCAAATGTTAATTTGAGTATGAAGTTTTAATAGGTGAATTTTATTCCTTTTGAATGCCCAATTACAATTCATTTACAAATAATTATCCATCATTCAAACTTTTTAATTGTAGGTGATCAAGTTAAACAAGTAGAATTCAAGGTATCTGACTTTTATGACAAAGTATAATAAAATAGATGAGTTCTTTGGTGTCTTGTGCTTTAATGATGGTGATTAGTTTTCCATCTGCCACCAGCCACAACCATTTAACCCAGCTGTGATTTTGGGGAATTTGCTGCGGTGCAAATTCAAGGCCCTTAATCACGAAACAGCAATGGTCCAGATGGGCCTTCTGGTGCCCATACCACTTGCTGTGAGGAAAGGCCTGTTCTCCTGTGAATTCATAGCCTGGCTCCAGGAGCTTAGCTTGGACGGCTCACAGTGCCTGCTTTGTGCATAGGCATCCTGACTCTGTGCAGGTGTGCATAACCTCTAGCAGTTGCAAGACAATTTATGTATGCATGTATGATTGGTGCCCTGTGACTCAACTTTCTTAGTTTTGTCAAAGAAACAGCTAAACCCAAGAAATAAACTCTTTCCTGTCTCAAAGTTTAGTGCAGGCGTATTCATAACGTAATTATGTAAATGATTGGTTTCTAAATGTAAAAAATATGACACAATACAAGGAAAAGGATACTAAAATACATCTAATAAAAAAAAATCACAATTTGAAAATACTACTAAAGTAATTTCTATGTGAAAAACATTAATGATACCATAATAGTAAGTTTATGCCTTACTCATACAAATTCATTGTACATAATTGAAGTTATTTGTTATTTGAATGAATTTCATATACACTAGACTGTGTCATATGAAATGATTCTTCTTTTATATTATCTGGATACTCATATATTACTTTGTTAGAAACAGCATGAGATAACATCGTCTTATATATCAAAGCTGTTATAATAGCCATAAAACGACTGCAATGATTAATAAGGTTGTAATAACTGATAACACAGAGAGAGCTGCAGTAATAGATGTAATATTGGATTTTTCTTTATGGCATAACTCAATAGTTGGCACTTCTGATTTTGGTGAAGTATTTACAGTTGTTGTAGAATTCATAATAAGAAACATAGCTAGTCCTCAAAGTAAGTTGAAGCTATTGTTTCTGCAATAAAAATGTCCTAATGGTAAGGACAATATAACTGTATCCTAAGTGCATAGCTATTATTATTAACTATTTTCACTTCGCAGTTACATACTTAGATGGTATATTTAGTAACAATTGCATATAATTTAGGAAAAGAAAAAAATAATACATTACATAACAATCGGTAGTCACAGGTAACTGATGTTAAATATAATAATACAGTGTAGTATTAGTAGTTGTATAGGACACTTGAAGAACCTTACATTTTTATATGATGGTTACATGACATTAGACTGATATGAATTCTAAGAATGCTTTTATGGAAAATACAAAAGTAACCGCTTCAATTACATAGTGAGAACATACTGTATGTAGTTGTATATGCATATAACCAAGTCGGATTATCACAATATGGTTTCTCACCATGAAAAGATAATCAATCATATGATAAAGGAACATCAAACTGAAATTATATTCAATGTTGTAGTGCATGCTCATGTTTAATGAGGCTGCTTATGATATAACTGGATGTTTCTGAAGTGTATTTGTAACATACTGGCTTCATGTGATGCTGAAATCTACACCTACTTGGATACAGTCTTTTACCATTAATTTTTTCTTCATGTAGCACTAGTTATTGATAAATAAGTTTCATTCCTGCCTAAATGTTTTCTCTAATGCTCCATATCTTTTTAAATATTCCTGTTTTTATTGTCAATTGCTTGGCCAAGAGTCGTTTAGCTATATGGCATCATAGCTGAAGCTGAAAGGTAATATTCTAGAGCTCTTTCTTGATATCGTTTAATGAGTTTTAGAGCAGTGAAAATACTTGCTCTGCTGCACCTGATGAAAGTTGCTTGATAATAATATACTTGCACACTTGAGCATAATTAGGTAAACAGTATACTCATGGTTTTCCACTACACACTGGGATGTATTGCTAAACTGACAGATACTTAGGTATCTCATACTGAGTTCTTTTTTAATGAATGGAAAAACACAAATCATTTAGCTATATAATATGCAGAGTCAGACAAATGGAATTGACCTTAGAGGGAGGGAAAATATGTGCAGCTTTGAAATCATTCTTTGTTGGTTTTAGGTCTTGGTCAAACTTGGATTTGAAATAATCGTATAGTGGCTTCAAACATGCATAACCAAGACTTGATTGAATATTATTATTTTGATACTATCAATACTACTGTTAATAAAAAAAAGTTGCTCTCTTTTCCAAACATATTCAGCAATACCTATGGCTAGCCAAAATGGCTGAACTCAGTAAGATTATGTGTGTGAGTATGAAACTTTGCCGATACATTACAAATATAATATTTTATACCGACGTATATGAAGACAGTCGATCATCTCGGTTTAAATTTAGCAGAGTGAGAATACTCAGATATTTTTATAACTATCAATAACATTCCCTGTTCCTGGTCAGTACTGTACCCTACAAACTTAAGGGGTGGCTTATCTAATTAGATATTTATTAATTGGATTTAATATGCAATGTATTAAAAAAATGTGATTGTGCTTAGTCATACTTACACGACTGCAATAATTTGCAATTTATTATATTAATCCCAGTATTTTCAGCTAGTTCGCTATAAATATTGGGTAGGGTCATGGTCCACCGGCCCCACAAGCCACCCATGTAGCTTTAGCTAGATTAATAAAGACCACTACAACTAAATACATACTTAGCTACCAGTTTTCTCTTGTCATCAAAAACAAAACTGCAGTGGAAACTAAGATGAGGGTTAGAGCTAACTACAATGCGGCAACCTGGCCCCAACTAATCCTCATGACTTACTCACGCTTGAGTAACCACACCCTCCCGTCTAAGAAAACTGTGTGGACGAGCATGCATATAAGCTCATGAATTTATAGTCGCTACCATCGGGTCAGGTAAGTGTGGCACCTCATTATTTTGAAACTGTAAGCTGAAACAGAGAATAATCATGTGTTCAAAAGAACAATGTTATATATCTACAGTAGCATCAATTTCATTTTATTTAACAAAGGGAATCTTATGACACATGCAAAAAACTTCGGTGAGAAATTAAGATGGGACTTGATTGTAACCAGAGCTTTAATTATGAAGTAGACAAATTTAATATTCAACAATGTGTAATAATAGCTACTGTAATAAAAAGCTTTAATTACCCATTTGTATAATATTTCCATTCATTGTAAATTCAACAATGTGTAAAAATAAATAATACAGGTAAAACTGGAAATAAAGTATAAACCTTCATTCGTGTTTACGAAGGTAGCTAGATAGATTATGTTTAACTGTATATCTTGACATAGTAACTTTTATTGTCTTCTTTTTCTATAAACTATATGCATTATTGTATATATGTAAATATATATACATATTTAGAGAACACTTATGCTTTATTTTCCATCAAATAGGAATATTTCCTTCCCTCCGTCCTATTTTGCAGTCAACCCTTTTCACTGAGGTGAACTCCTTTTGAAATTGATTGGATGAGCTTGAATGAAGAAATTTCTAATAGTTTCATTCATTTAAGTGTCACTGCAAACCATGATAAAATTTTATGAAAAAATAGTCAACCAGACAGATTCAGACTATTATATAGAATGGTTGTCTGGATTGAATTAAGTGAATACTGAACTATTTTACAGGGTTGATCTCTGTATGTGACAACAATTGAATGCAAAGCACTCAAAACTCAATATAATTGAAGAGGTTTTGTGATTCACAGTAAACTGCATCACATCATAAACATGAACTTTCATTTAAATATGTAAAATACTAAGTATTGTACTTTTATGTAATGGTATCTAGTACCATCTATCATCTTTCAAAAAACTTAAATTGATACATAATAGATATGATAACTCAAATTTAGAAAGTATCATCAGTCAGCTAGTTCACATTATCACAAAATGCAAAGCTATTACTAATTGACAATCCAAGATATAGTCATGTATCTGACAGGTAGGGAAACAAATAATTAGGAACATTATTAGAAAAAGGTTCTTGGATGGCAGCCAGAAAAAAAGAATAATTTAAGTTGGAGCATGAAAAGGATCTTTTATGTTATATATATTTATACAGTGGCAGAGGAAGTGGGGTGGGTGGGGGGGGTGGGGTGGCTCTGGGGGCTGGAGCCCCCATAATTTTTTTGCACAACTTAAAAATGTGATTTTTTCATGAATACGTGCAAATCACAAAACACATATCCTAATTGGAGCACACCCATACTGAAACATCTTCCTACCCCACTGAAAAATGTATATATAATATTAATGTGGCTCTGGGGGCTGGAGCCCCCACAATTTTTTGGCACAACTTAAAAATGTGATTTTTCCATGAATACGTGCAAATCACAAAATACATATCCTAATTGGAGCCCACCCATACTGAAACATCTACCTACCACTGAAAAATGTATATTAATATTAATGTAGGTATATATATGTACTTAAGAAAATCCTTCACTAGAATACTTTCCATGAATCAGAATGACATTATTTTAAAAAAAAACCATTAACTAACTGGGTGGTGCATGATATTTTAGTATAGATTGGGCTAGAATTTAGACAGCTCTATATATTTGTAGAACCTAGTATACTATTATTGTATACTGAATAGATATAGCTAGATGTAACAACCGATAAGCGTAATCTATGCAGTAAACTTAACCTACCAAACGTTTCCTCTTAAAACTAGCCATAAGCTTTGTTACAATAATCGAAGAAAAATAAATTACCTTAACATGTTCATCCATTACACCTTGCTGAGTCACACTCATTAGTTTTTAAGTCCAACATTTGACTTCGCATTCGTCATGAGTCAAAAATATATGGTTAATGTTATATATAATACTATATAGAATTATATATAATATATATAATATAATATATACATATATTTAGTGAAGAGGACTGTTTTTTAACCACTTGTAGCGACTTAATTGTAGTAACTTTGAATATATGGTACTTAAACCTGAAATTAAAATAATTAAGTATGGGCAATCCTCATGTTCTTCCCTATGTACAGTTGACTTAAAATTCCATAGTTGTAACAGGAGCAAAGTCCTAGATGTTTAGAATGTTCACAGTAAGCAGTAATGTTAATGGAGAAGATGTGATCGAAAAATTAAAGTAGAGGCTTAGACACGTTGATGTCCTTTGTCAGATATTTGTATATCATTTCCTTTCTAATTATATTAAAAAAAATTAGCTGATTGAAAATTCTCAAACAACTCTCACTTTACTACTATAGTTATTCTATAACATTTCGTAAACAACACATTGCTTCACTTTTACCTGTTTCTTGTGTCCACAATGAGGAAAACACTGGAGTCAAAAGTGAGGACGGATGAGATATAGCTATTAAACTGTTCATTGAACCTCAGTCACCAACTCAAATAACCCTCCAATGTATATATACCTATTCTGAGTGTACTCCCTGACATTCCCCACATAATCAGATAGAGATATTGTGAAGATGTTGTGCTGGACTACCTATGTGACTTAATATTGGAATATTTGACTAATAGGTCGTCCAGATACTTCTTGTTAGCATTAAAAAAGGCAATTTAATGTTGTAGTCTTTTGTTTTTTTAGTTCACCTTGATCATCTGTAGAATGTCACTTGGAGCTAGAAGAATGTTAGGTGGTATTGTTATTGTCTGCAATGACTTAATATTTTGTTCTTTGATCCATTCATATTATGTGGCTTCTATCTTCTGAGATTCAATAGCAATGCACTCTTTCAAAATGTAAGTGCACTCCCCTCGAAACTTTCAGTAAATCTTGAAATTGATGCAAGCTTGGGAACATATTAGTCCTGCAGGGAATCACCCAGGGGCGGATGGGGGTGCATAGGGTGACATGCAACTCCCCTCCCCTCACTTGATGATATTTTAATAAAATGAAAAGATTCCTTTTGTTAAATTTTTCATTTAATTTTTTTTGGCATGAAACATTTCTGAACCATAAGTAGCTATTCTTATTAATCTGTTGGATAAACTTCTTCACTCAAAAGCAAGACTTGTACAAGGCACCCACTTCAAGCAATATTTCCACAATGATTCTTGAGTTTGAGATGGCATATTAAATTATTAGGTAAATTGTTTGGAAAAATTATATTTTGAAATAAATTACTGGTGAAAAATCAGTTGACTCTGTATAATAAGCCAGTTTATTTTGAATCAATATATGCCTATATGTTTTAATATGAATTAATTATAGAGTTTGTAAATATAAATTTGTTATGGGCAAGTAGCACATAGCATTCTTAGAAAAAAGTAAGTGGGAGGCTGGTGATCTTTCAGACCAATCCACCTCTTTCACTTAGCTAATAAATATAAATTGAATTATGACCAAGTGTTTAATATTATTTTGAATATCACACATTTCAGAAGAAAGCAAATAAGAATGTCAATTTTTAATTGCATAACAGTACAAATAAAAATCCATATACATTTTATACAAAAAAAAATACAACCAAAACTACTAGTGGTGTGCTTGAGCACAAATGGCGAGCAGCCTAAAGACTATACTATTTTTATTGACTTCTAGCACTGAAGCTACTGAAAATAAGGTCCAGTTTTTAAATTTAGCATACAGGGTAAAGGGATTTCAGTGCCATAGTAACAACTCTCTGCA
>WLWD01005684.1_pt1 | contig 20782 bp, 19 predicted proteins | sample 6712731 | NCBI WGS metagenome assembly WLWD01 (sample SAMN12718690, study PRJNA576275) | sponge metagenome | isolation source: marine sponge | host: Mycale hentscheli | place: New Zealand: South Island, Marlborough, Capsize Point | collected 2014-11-01
TAACCACTCGCCGCAACTGTCTGAATTGACAACAACAAAAAACAACAACAAAACAATACACGTTATTTTCGTTTTCTTCGTGATATTTGTTAGCTAAGTAGAAGCTGTAATGCATAGTACTTTCACACAACTGGACATACCTACACAATACTTACCTACGAGGTTAGTCAAGCAGAAATTTTCAAGTAAATGCTATTGTGTAGGGCTTATAACCATGACAAAGAGAGCATTGAATTACTACCGCCACTAACTCGAATAGAAATGGAACTCCAGCAGGTTTCGAAGTTTTAACTGCACCCGCAAAAGATTTCAAAATGATAAACAATTCAATTTCTAGGGTGATACGGGTAACGATCGATAAAACAGAGGATTCTGTTCAGTGAAGTTTGGGACGGGGTCGACCACCGAACTAACACAAAAATACCAGGGTCAAAGTACAAAAATGACATACGTACGTCCAAACATATGTATAAACAAATATCCCCGATTCTCAATTGAGTTACCCCTGATAAAGTCTCGCTCGCTTCGCTCGCTCACCAATTAATATAGCTAAAACATTAGAAGTAATTTACTACTACCATAAAGTTTCAACATTAAAATAAATAACGATCACTATACTTGGTACTATGACATCTGAAAAGTTTCACATCAGTTATACCATATTTTCAATGTACTCACCAAAACCCATCGAGTATTCTTCATCTTCGTCAGTGGTGACAGCTTCAGCAGCCATTCCACCATTCGATGCACCAATTTTAATGTCACTGTCGACTGCCATCCTACCACCATTATCATCGGTTGTGATCAACTTGGCAAAATTGCGATCTTCATGATCACCATTGGATGTAGCTGAAAGAAAAGAGAAACAAAATATTAGCCAAATTGCAGGTGTCAGTCTATGAAACAATCCTATAATGAGTGTGTATTAATTATCTAATGTTTATCACGTTTTGTTTTAAAAATACTTATAAATGTTGCTAAGAGTATAAATATAAAAGTCTTTTGCAGTTTACCATCATAACATTTGGGACTAAAAGATGAATAGTACAATAATTCAGTTAACAAAATAAACAACTAAACAAAACCAAACAGAAAAATTGGCTGGATGTAGTAGTTTGACCAAACATGATAAGCTTTGCTAGCAAAGTGTACTCTATACCTTTCATGCTGGAGCAGTTTCTTGACGATGCAGAGTCACATACATCCAGAGAACCACCTGGTGCAGAAAGCTGCTTATGGATTTCTTTCATATTGCCGTCATTTCTGTAGTAGAGCTGCGCTGTTCTCTGAAGAAAGTCCAAAGGATCCTCGACCGGCTCGGAGAGAGTCCGGCGAATAGTTGAGACTACTTCCGCAGTCATCCGCGCCTAGGCTTGCTTCTAACCTTTAGAGGTGACTTTTGACACACCCGTATAAGTATGAGTTGTTTTGACAGAAAAGCTTGGACCGGAAATGAATCTAATTACTAATTTGTGGTTGATGCGGAGACCCTTTTCCTAAACTATTCTGGCGGGAAGGGTATGCCAATTTTCTGTCCGCCATGGGGTGACTCAATTAAAGGTACATACATTACAAACGGCTGGGTGGCTATCAGTGGTCAGTCCTTGTGACGAAAGTTTTTGTTTAAAAGATAAAATGAAGTCGCTCCAACATTTAGTTCTTGACTACCCATGGTAAGCATTGGAATAGGACTTTGACAAATATATCTATATTCACAGACCTATCCTACTTTAACTATTTGCAATGTCACAGTGGTACTTGAAAGGTATTATACGTAATAACAATAAACACTGTTGAATAGAGAAAAAAGTGAAAGTTGTATGGCATAAGCGTATTAGTTATGTAGTCTGGCGTAGCCAGTAAAGGGTCTGGCTACGCCAGACTATTAGTTATGGTGATATGTTTCCAAAATATTTTATTCTTCTATCATTTCATTTGATGAAATTTGGCAGCAATTTTTGAAAAATCACATTATCTGTTTTGTTGCAATGAGTATGCAAAAGTATACAATGATTAAGATGTTGCTGGGTCATGGAGCTCCTCAGATACATCTTTATTCGCTTCAATCCAGAAAAACTGCGTTCTGCAGTTGCAGTAGTGACAGGTACTGTCAAATAAAGTAGCACCAGCTTATGAACTTCTGACAACATCATTTTAAAACTGGCTTGCTTATTGAAAACATCACATAAAGTCTGCACTCTTGTAGCTTCACGAATTGTTATTCCATCAAGTGGTATTGCTTTGATTGCATCAGGCAACATTTCAAGTGCAGGCTTAGTTTACTGAAGTCGATGTCTTCTGGTGCAGTGTACATATATCCTGAGGTACCACAACTCCTTTCCCATTAGCACTGTCAATCAACAAGGTTTCAATCTTTTGAACTAATAAAAAGTTCTCCTGAAGGAAACAATCTTCAAGGCTTCCTTTAATAGCATCAATTGCCTCAAAATCCTTTCTGTATTAATCTTCTACAGAACCATATATACATGTTGAGAAGCACCATCATCAATTCACCTAGATAATTGTCGTTGGCGAGGAAGTACAGGTTCATCACACCATTCAGCAGCTTCAGTATTCACAGATTTGAAGAAATCATGAAAACTTTGATCTGTACGCAGTCTCTCAAGTGCTTTAATGCACATCTCAACCATATAATAGCCATCTTCTACTTTGGTGTCCTTTTTTTTGCAAGTGTATGGACATTTGTTCAGTTATACTGAAGACTAAATTGAAAGCTTGAGACTACAATAAGTAGAAAACTTATCCATCAGTGCAAGCATGCCACCAACTCTTCTCGAACAGTCATCAGTACCATGAGAGGACAGTCCCATGGTCTCCTGCAGTGCTGCATAATTATTGATGATTGCCTGTATGGCACCAGTGCAAACTGTCCATAGAGTAGGACAAAGGGTTCGAATTCCAGAAGTAGTTGGAGATTCTCGCAGCTCTTGAACAATTTCAAAGGTAATGTGACATTTAGGAGAATATTTAATCAATTGAATGATATCCATTGCTGTATTTAATCCTCCTTTAATACATTTGCTACAGCGAGCGACCTCCTGCAAACTCAAATTTACACAGTGTGCTAAACAGTGAACAGGAATTGCTGTTGTATTATCATTTAGAAGTCTTTTAGCAACACCATTTACATGTCCTTGAAAATTGCTGGCACCATCATAGGCCTGACCGGCATTTTTCAAATAGGATAACCAAACGCAAAAGGCAATCTTTATTGACATGTAAATACAATCAGCTGTGGTATTTTCTAACTGAACAAGACCTATCGTATCCTCAAATAGTTCATAATTCTCAGAAATTCATCTCAAGCAAATAACTAATTGTTCTCTGTTTGATATATCTCTTGTTTCATCAGCCATTAATGAAAACCAAGGACTTGAATTGATATCAGCAAGCAAAGAACGCAAAGTAGTGTGAGCCATAATTTCAATTATTTCATTAATGATGTCCGGTGATTGGTACTTATTTCCCTTTACCCATGACTTTTTATCGAGCACATGTTCGAGTAACACAGTTAAGTTTGATACCAACATGATCATTACGTATGGACAGGCCCTGTCGCAGTAAAAATGTAAGTGCTGCTAGTTTCTTGTAAAAAGTCTCTCTTTGTTGTATTTGCTCTTTTTGTAAGCTTATTGCTGCATTAGGTTACCAACTGACACATTCCTTGAAGCAATGATAGCTGCCTGTGAATTTTTGTGGGCAGATGATGATTCGTGATCTTTAAATTTTTCCATACCTATTTTCCAGTTACTAAATCCAGTTGTTACAAATGCTGCATCAGCCTTTGAACTCACTAAACCCACATTTGAATCATGAGAAAGCTTGCAATAATAGCAGAAAACCATCATCCTTGACTTGCAAAAATGAATCCATGGGAATTGCTTGAACCATGATACCAAGAAATATCTCTTGCGTATAGTTCCACCAGATCTGTATGACTTGGAGGTGGGAGTATAGGGAGGTGGGAGGGGATGAAATGCGTTATTTACGATATGACAAGAATTTTTTTAAACAAACAAAATGTATTATTTTTTTAAACCATAGCTGTAAAGACTAAGCAAGTACATGTACTTTTCTTTCCTTCTCTTTGTTTTTTTTTTTGTTTTTTGTTTTTGTGTTGTTGTTTTTTTAGCAAAGTTACATAAGACTCAAGATCTTCAATAGTACTGAAGATCTTGAGTCTTATACCCTATACTCCCACCTCCCTATACTTCCACCTCCCTATACTCCCACCTCCCTATACTCCCACCTCCCTATACTCCCACCTCCCTATACTCCCACCTCCCTATACTCCCACCTCCCTATACTCCCACCTCCCTATACTCCCACCTCCCTATACTTTCCCCAGTTCTTTTATTGTTTGAGGGTTGTAATTCCTCAAGCTCACGAGGCGAAGGACCAGAACTCTAGCCAAAGCCTTAACCAGAGCCAACCACACTCGCACACTAGTAGGTGCCAGGAAGACGATACTGATGCCATCATTGCAGGCCTGGGTCAGACTAAAAGAGAACTCCGCTTGTGCAGTAAACTCAATAGGTAAAGTTTCAATGGCAAAAGTGAAGACGTACACTTTATATGAAGCACCATGACACAACCGGCAGTGGGTTTGAGCCATGAATAACATTATGTGGAAAAGACCTTGTGATATTATTTGTGTGTGCGCTGAAGTGTTTATAATGTTTGTAGGGGATGTTCATTCCTGTAGCGGTTGTTCAGTCTGTTTAGCCTGAACAATTATATTGGCGCAATAATCCACAATGATTGTCAGTAAAAAAAAAAAGTGTATACAACAGATAGATAGCCAAGTATTACAATTGGGTTGAAATCATTTTATGCTTATCTGTTGCATATAAATTTTTGAATCGAACCTTTTCCTTTTTTTCATTTCATACAAAATAGTTAAATTAAAATATACCATTCTAATGGTAGCAAATTTCTTTTTACAACTTTAATCAGTACAGAATAACTGCCATTATAGAGCTAGAAGATAATAAAATGTTAAAAAAATAAGTGCTTCATAGTCACAAATAAGTGTCAAGTTGTAAATGAACAAATATCATAGTGATCTGCCATTGACGGCTGCTTTTACGATAGCAGTGTGTGGCCATAGTTCCTGTTGCCAAGTTGCATATAGGAGAGTTTGTGTTCTCAAAGATTTCCATTTGCAGACTTAATACTTCTCCTATAATCTGATACATAACCCTAATACACACAATACAATTTATACATTTAGTAATTTATACATAATAACGGTATCAATTCACTTACTCTAGTTTTTGTTGAATTTTTTCTGCCACTTGGTTGCAGTAGTCCACCTGTATTAGTATTGTAACAAACTCCTTTAAAGCTGTGGGTGTGGTTGATAAGACTGTACGAATGTACTCAAAAGAATCCTTGCCTTGTCCGTGTCAATCCAGTCCACACGCTGGATGAGTTGGTCATAGACATAATATCATGATAAGAGTCCAATACTGTAGCAATGGTCGGCGACTATCATAACACAAGGCTTCACTGAGTTGACCAAGTCAGGATACACACTCAGAAACACACTCAAGTAATTTACATCTAAAAATTTTAAGTGTAAATGCATATAATATTAAGCTTTACTTCAAATAAAATATAAAATATATACATTAGTAAATGATACTATTTAGTAGAGTACCTAAGATAAGTTTACAACAGCAGATATAGTATAATTTATGATACTGTAAAATAACTTAGATATAATACTATAGCTAATCCAAACCATTATTATCCTGGGCCCATACTACTTTCAAAGTCTTCCAATACTGGAGGCTGCTTTCCACAACTCTATGACCATATCAACACCTCAATGGATTTAACTGTAAATTATTTATTTCAGTGTAACATACCTGTCCATACCAAACAAGATGCCTATAGGTTTTAGAACTATGACTTGTGGATGTCAGGGTTGCAGATACATGTCATAGCCTCTGGAACAGATTCTGTTCCGTCAATTATCCCGATATGAGTTTCTTGTTCATGTGACGGTAAAAGCAAACTGGTAGTCCAAGTACAGTAGTTGCTATAGTTCATTCTAGAACTGGCCTTCTGTAGTGTGTTCACTATTTCACTTTTAGATGAGCACATTCGTGAATAGAGACTTGGAAATAGTGTCACATGAAACAATAACTTCGTAGTACTTTGCTCGAGATATAAAAGTTATGCGAACTCGTTTAGGTCCAAATAAAAAATTAACCATGTTTTCTTGACTCCTTCTCTAAAAAAATGAAGGATATAAGACAAGCTATAAAAGCAGAAAAGAGTCCCATGGGTGTAAACCCACTAGTGAAGTGCACTAAGAGAGGCTCTACAAAGCAAGATCTACTGGATTCTTTGTGGAACAAGTCCAATTCCTTTACATTTGTGTTTTCTAACACACAAGGCATAATGTATTCCTCTTCATTGGCAGTATCAGAAGAGTTTACTAACGGAATCTGAGCTATGATGTGAAGACATGCAATTAAAGCAACCAGTTGCTCAGGTGGAATGTGATCTTCTGAAATGTTTGCAATAGCAGATTTCAGGTCCTTTAAAGTAAACTGACCTGTTTTTCTGAATCTTTCAGCCAATGCCTGACCTACGCCTTCAAAGCTCATGGCTTTGAGAATGACACCAGTGATATACTGTCGTAAACTACCTGAATGTCTATGATGGCCAGTTCTTCTAAACCAGACACATTGGGAAAGTACATCATCACCCCAGCATTGTGATGAAGAAACCATAGAGCCATATACTTGGTTTCATATGGTGTCACATTAATGGCTTTAGAGAATGCCAATTAGGTTTCTAAGCTAAGCTGTTCTAATGTCTCTCATATGCAGACATAAGCTAAACAGAAGCCATACAGCTGGAATTCTTAGTTTTTTGAATTGCTTCTCCATAGCATTTTCTAATATTTTATACAAGTTTTGAATTTCTTCTAATCCTCCACCCATATTTTCCAAAGAAATAGCAAGTTTATCTCTGGAGCAAAACTGAACAATTCCTTTTCTGTAGAAATCAGTGTCTTGAATAACCGTTTTTAGCTGTGTATCAACTGCAGTAATATAGTTCTGAGTAACCTTGTCTTTGTGAGTACCAACTATATGCACGACTGACTTAGAGGACTCTAATATCTCACTTAATTCTGAGTTCTTTCCTTCTGCTACCAGTGGAATACAGTGAGACACACTGGAACAAGATATACTAGCTAGTGTACACGTAAGCATCTCTTGTAGAGTAAACTCAGACTTTTCCGGTACAGTTGTCTCACGGTCATCAGCCTCAGGCATTATTGATTCTAAATGAACTTGGAAAGAAATTGATTGTAAGAACTTTTTAGTCCTCGAGGTAGATGGCCTTGTAGCAGCTATAAAACAATCTACATCATTTGCTCGAGCTATAGTAAAAAAGGGAGCTTGGATGAGCGATGCTAATTCTGATACTAATTTTGCTTTCCTTACTAAGGATTTTCAACTGGGAAGATGGCACAGTTGTGGAGTACCACCATCTCAACAGCAGTGACACTCCACAACAAAGAACATTGTCATGACAAACAAGTAACTTACCACCATCTCAACAGCAGTGACACTCCACAACAAAGAACATTGTCATGACAAACAAGTAACTTAATTCATTTTGCATTAGCTAATGGAACATGCCATTTTTAAGTTTTGTGAGCATTAGCAACACACTTCATATATAGGTTGATGTTTGCTCATGCAAGAGACACTCTGTATATGTTCGCGCAACCCTTGTGACTGTATTTGCTACTGTATTTATTTACTCCAAAATCTGCACTTCGTCTGATTCTTGAGAGATTACAGTGAAGGTTAGCTATAGGTCGGCATTTACAGCAAAACACATTGCTACAGAAGTCAGGTGGCAGCGACTGCTTAACTGCTGTGCCAGGAGGTGTGAGAGAGATTTGCCCTGCCAATCTTAGACAGAAGCAGATTCTCCACAACAGTCATATTTGATATCCATGGCTCTAGTGCAAGTTCCACAAGCAACCAGTTTTGGAAGACTATGGCTACCTTCTACTAAATTCACTGTAGCAAAAGTCTATTTTAATAATAAAATTAGATAAAAAAAATTAAGCATTTTATCAAACTTAAAAAATCTTGTTAGACAAGGTATAATTAATGGGTGAGATGGTACTCAGTTGGCTAAACTAGTATATCTATTTCATGTATTCATAAATTTTTGATCACTTTACTAATCTATATAATACTACGCTTGTGTATCAGTAACAAAGGACGGTGACGGATGGTGTGTATAGGCTTGAATAATTCATGAGGTTAATCAGTTTGGTAAAGTATCGTCATTACGTGAGTGGTATATACAGTGTCGTTACATTCAGTAGAAAGTGATTAACTGAGCAAGATAACTTGTACTACTGCATTCTTATTTTGCAATACGTTAAGTGCCACTGTGTGATGGGGTACTTGCTATTATATCAATAATTTGGATTGATTACATTTAAATAATTTTAAAGCCCACCCATTTATTGTAGGCATGGCAATGCAGTAGTTTGATTGGCCTCTTACACTTTAAAATGCTTCCGTCACCCATGTATTAGCTACCATAGTTGTTCAAATTTAGGGTCGTTGCCTCGATCAGCTTAAAAGCATGGAGACATCTGGATGATTTCTGTACAAGCATAAACAGTTTTCTTAGTACTTACCCCATTGCTCCGTATTTCTGTGGAATCAGGAACACTCATAGCTATTGTAGTGTTTGTGGGTATAGCCAACACTATGTTCTTTACAATTTCCATCCCTTTGTCAATAATATCCCCTGCAGGAGTTGTCAGATGTAAGCCAGACAAAGGTAACACTTTCCCTTCCCTTACTATCAGGACTCCACTATTTACCAAGGTATTAGCTACCTTGTAGCATGCAGAAGTACCCTCAAAGGTTCACGAGCAATCCAAAACTTCCCACACTAAGACAAAACCTGACAATAATGTGGCCCAGCTGGAGTATATATAACTGTGCATGACTGTATGGCATTAAAGGGACACAGAACTAAATAATTAGAAGATAAAAAAGCTGGTTTCTTCTCACAACAACAATAGCTTAACTAATGCATAGTTACATAGCTACATTCACAAATTACCATAGAGTCTTGTTCCGACATGTTATGTGATATGGGTGGCCCCACAGCTATAAATGTGCATATTGATGCCACAGCACCAGCCATATTGCTGGCTGCAAATACATTTTCTTTGCAGTCTTCATCAATAGAACATCTTTGCACAAGACCGTATGATCCATCTAGGAGGCATGAACCATAAAGAATGCCTCTCTTTATGTCAAGTGTCTGTATAACTAGCTAGCATACTTTCCTGTGATGCCTCCATGTTTTACACAATTACTTGTTGCCTCGCTAGGATACCAGGTACACATCATAAAAACATGATTCTGCTTATATAATCCACAGGTTTCATGAGAAAATTCATTTAAATGCTCTGGTGTAGCTAGAATTTTATGCTTGAAAAATCAACTGCATCCTCATCCATTTTGTGGTGTTTATTTATTTTTGCTTTAAGTAATATTCTTGATGAATTTACAAATGTTTCTTTTACCTGAAGATCACTTTCAGTCTTCTGTATTTAATATAGCTAGCTAGTGTATTTAAATATACTTTTATTGAATTTTTTAATATTTTTATCTGAGGATTATAGGACTGGAGAAGTTCTTTTAACAATAATGAATGAAATTTACCGCTGTTTAACTTGACTTGTGTTATCAAGAACAAGTCTAAATTTAGCTATAGATCTATTTGTTTATTAGCCTCATGAAAAGTATGACCTCATGATTGTTGTCAGAAAATGGTGAGTGTATATTATATAACAAGAGCTTTCCATGGAAGTTAAGCCAAATTTTTTTTTCGTGTTAGGGGTATTGGAAGGCGAATAATCAAAAGGTTTTAGACTTGAAACTTTTAAAGCACGCGAGTGGTAAACTAGGAGTGTAAATCACAATTAAGTGAATTCAGTAAATCAGCATGGCTAGACACTTCAGGAAAAATACAAATGTAGCCATTGCATTCATTGATATCTGTTTCATTGGTGAGTTGTACAATGCGATAAAAGGGCAGTGACCTCCAGTATAACATGAGAATGCTTATTACCTCCTCACCTATCTTAAAGTTGAAGCCGTTGTATAATACAAAATGATTGCTTTCAAGTTTTCCATTTAATTAGCTATCTTGAACATAAACAAAATTATACTAATTTGCAACCTACTAAAGGGAAACAAAAAGTAAAATTACAAAAAATACTGAATGCTAGCTAAAAGATAAAAGTTATGCTTTCAATAAACATAAACATGCTTATAGATGAGTTCAACAACCCTTTCCGGATTTTCCACATTTGGGTGGTGACCAGATTCCTCCACTACAAACTTGGCTAGGTTTGAATGGCCTTGCATTTCATTAGACCAGCACTTGGAACATTCAGTATAAGGGCTTTCTTCCCCAAGCAGGAATGACACCTGAAGGTTAGGATTATCATTCACTAGCTTCAACAGCCTTTCTTTCATTGGGATAGTAGTAATGGAGTAAATGAAGTTGAAGCCACAAATGTTGCAGAATGCATTTAAACCGCTGCAGAATAAAAAAAGCTCAGTGTATACATGTCATATGTAAAATACATACAGAGTCAATATATAACTATACCATAAGGGCAAGCTAATGTTCAGACTAGTTATTTAATATTGGGTATTGAGCAGTCTATATAATAGTACGCTTGTGTGTTGGTAACAGTGACAACGACCGATGACCGGCGACTGACGGTGTGTATTCATGAATAATCCATAAACTTATACAGTTTGGTAAAGCAACGTCACACCTTGATTAAGAGCTGTTACATTCAGTTGAAAGTGATTATTTGTAACTAATAAGCGGATGGAATAGACAAGGGAAGGCAGCGTAGGCTTAAAAAATGAAGGCGAAAGTATAAAAGAGAAGGTAAAAAGCACAGGGCCAAATCACACCATTTCCCAGTTGTATACTATGTTGTAAACTATAGTATACAATTTAGTATACAATGTTGTTATACTTGTCATGTTTCCTTTGTATACTCTTGTAGATGAACTAACTTCTTACAGATAGTTTACATCATTGTATTCTTCTAATGTACAACATTGTTAACTTTCTGTATATGTCAGGTCAGATATTTGTATTCTACCTTGTATACTTCATGTTAACAATTTATTTTTAAATTCAAAGTATGAATGAATGAATAAAAATGAAATTTATTATTGCAGAATTGTTTGAGGATTTAGTAGCTTCATTCTTGTTGGACTGAAGATTCTTGTTCCAGATGTTAAAATCTTCATCCTAAATAGAATATAAATGTATTGTAATTGAAAATTGTTTTTGTTTTAAACATGTTTATATTGACTTACCAATTCAGAGTGATACCTTGCACAGCAAATTCAAGAGTCATCCAAACTAAAAAATAAAACAATAACAACATTTACAACAGAAAAATGAACTTTTTCTACCTTTTTTATGTACCTAGCTTATTGTTGTATATCTGTTAAATGCTTTCTTACATTCTTTAACATCACCATTTACTTACCCAGACACTCCCACTGCCTGCTTTACTTTTCATCTGAGACATAAAAATACTGCTTGTCTCACTGTTTCATCGTTCCGCGCCTAAGCCTATGGCATTGAAACCCCGTACCTAATATTTTCTGCCACCTTGGCCACCTTGAGGCTTTCCAGTTAGGCAAAGGGTCTCCGCATAGTACCAGTTTTTGGTAAAGGGATTTTTTTGCAAATTTAATTAAGATTACGTACAGAGGTCGCTACAATTAGAAGTACGCGGGTGGATGAAAACCGTGGAGGAAAACCGTGGAGAACTGGCATTCACCTGTGGGCTGAGGCTGAGCCAGCGCTAGAAAAAGGATGTCTCTATAAGGTGATGTGGTAGAAGGGTCTAGCGTTATTAAAAGGTTGCCTCAATTTTTTATTTGTCAGTAAACTGTATAGTGTATCGCTAGCTACAATTTTAATATTTCTATTAAAATTAATTTCACTGATGTCATAATTCATATTAGCTGGAAGCAATATACATTTATATAATTATATATATATATATATAGTTGCTTTGGTAACAGCCATGAATTAAATATGTTATTCTGATGCAATATTGGCCTCCACTTAATTAAGGTTCTTTTTAGTTACGAATACAATCTATATTATATTTTTTACGTCTACCAAGATTTCTTAGTGAATGGTTACTCCATCCCCTTTGGAGAGTAATTTATTGGAGTATAAAGTGTTGTGATAAAGTCTTGTGAACTTCGTTTGGGGTGACCTCAATTTTTTTCAAAGTCATTTTTTGGAAGATGGCGTCTACAAGTTACAATGCGGTGCAAGTTTTAGACTTGCTTGATGCTGACTCTAGCGACTCAGGATCAAGCGGAGAGAAGGGAGACGACATCTAGGGCTATAGGAGGCCCTGTATCAGGATTGGTAGACCAGACCAAAGAAAGTGGCTTGTGGTTTTTTGAACAATTTCAAATTTTCAAAAAAATTTAAAATTTTTTTTACCACATATACTACTAGGACCAGATGTGAATGCAGTCAGCGACCCGATTACGCAGATGAGGCGACAGGAGCAGAGTCTTCCAGTGATGAAGGAGAGGATACCGGACCTGAGTCTTCCAATGATGAAACACGAATAGGCAGCAGGTTCCAGTGATGAAGACGAGGAAGTGGCTCCTCCTGCTCCGAGTTCTGGACGTCCTCGCGGTCGGAGAAGGCGGGAACCGAAGAAGAAGAGTCGGGTGGATGAGGTAGGGGGAGAGTGGAAGAAAGATGACAACACACCCATTGATATTCCATAATCTTTTGTGTGAAGGACCACAGACTTTGATATTTGTGGCTGCTCCCCCCCCCCCCTGAACATCCCAAAAGTTGTAATATGTATTGTTATTGTCGTTGTCGTTGTCTGTGTTTTTGTGGTGTTGTAGTGGAGCTTCACACTCGATGTATATGTGTGTGCGTGGAGTTGAAATGTTATTCTGGTGCTTCCGGGAGGGAACGAACTCGGGGGGGGGGAGGGGGGTCTTTTCCAATCGGGGCTACTATGCCCATGTAAGTTGAATTTCATGTATGTGTGTGTGTGTACACCAGTCAATTTATATTATACATTTATTTTTATGATCTGTATTCACCTGTATCTTCTTTTTTCTTGTGTGTGTGTGTGTGTGTGTATGTGTGTGTGTGCATTTGTGGAATGAGAGAGAGCAACCGTGGACAAACAGTATGTAGCGCTTCCGTATACAACCTGGGAGGGAACTCTGGATCTTTTTGGATCGTGACTACAATGCCCATGTAAGTTGAATTTCATGTGTGTGTGTGTGTACACCAGTCAATTTATGTATAATAAATTATACATTTATTTTTATGATCTGTATTCACCTGTAGCTTCTTTTTTCTTGTGTGTGTGTGTATGTGTGTGCGTGCATTTGTGGAAAGAGAGAGAGCAACCATGAACAAACTGTATGCGTCGCTTCCGGATCCAACCTGGGAGGGAACTCTGGATCTTTTTGGATCGGGGCTACTATGCCCATGTAAGTTGAATTTCATGTGTGTGTGTGTGTGTGTGTGTGTACACAGTCAATTTATGTATAATAAATTATACATTTATTTTTATGATCTGTATTCACCTGTAGCTTCATTTTTCTTGTGTGTGTGTGTATGTGTGTGCGTGCATTTGTGGAAAGAGAGAGAGCAACCATGAACAAACTGTATGCGTCGCTTCCGGATCCAACCTGGGAGGGAACTCTGGATCTTTTTGGATCGGGGCTACTATGCCCATGTAAGTTGAATTTCATGTGTGTGTGTGTACACCAGTCAATTTAGGTATAATAAATTATACATTTATTTTTATGATCTGTATTCACCTGTAGCTTCTTTTTTCTTGTGTGTGTGTGTATGTGTGTGCGTGCATTTGTGTAAAGAGAGAGAGCAACCATAATCTGTATGCGTCGCTTTCCGATCACCTTGGGGAACTCTGGATCTTTTTGGATCGGGGCTACTCATGCCCATGTAAGTTGAATTTCATGTGTGTGTGTGTGTGTGTGTACACAGTCAATTTATGTATAATAAATTATACATTTATTTTTATAATCTTATTCACCTGTAGCTCTTTTTTCTTGTGTGTGGTGTATGTTTTGCGTGCTTTTGTGTAAAGATATAGAGCACCCATGACAAACTGTATGCGTCGCTTCCCGGATCACCTGGGGGGAACTCTTCTTTTTGATGGGGCTACTATGCCCATGTAAGTGTGAATTTCATGTGTGTGTGTGTGTGTGTACACAGTCATTTGTATAATAAATCATACATTTATTTTATGATCTGTATTCACCTGTAGCTTCTTTTTCTTGTGGGTGTGTGGAGTTTTGGTGCGTGCAGTTTGGAGAGAGAGCAACCATGAACAAACTGTATGCGTCGCTTCCGGATCCAACCTGGGAGGGAACTCTGGATCTTTTTGGATCGGGGCTACTATGCCCATGTAAGTTGAATTTCATGTGTGTGTGTGTGTACACCAGTCAATTTATGTATAATAAATTATACATTTATTTTTATGATCTGTATTCACCTGTAGCTTCTTTTTTCTTGTGTGTGTGTGTATGTGTGTGCGTGCATTTGTGGAAAGAGAGAGAGCAACCATGAACAAACTGTATGCGTCGCTTCCGGATCCAACCTGGGAGGGAACTCTGGATCTTTTTGGATCGGTGCTACTATGCCCATGTAAGTTGAATTTCATGTGTGTGTGTGTGTGTGTGTGTGTGTGTGTACACCAGTCAATTTATGCATAATAAATTATACATTTATTTGTATGATCTGTATTCACCTGTAGCTTCTTTTTTCTTGTATGTGTGTGTGTGTGTGTGTATATGTGTGTGCGTGCGTTTGTGGAATGAGAGAGAACAACCGTGGACAAACAGTATGCGGCACTTCCGCATACAACCTGGGAGGGAACTCTGGATCTTTTTGGATCGAGGCTACTATGCCCATGTAAGTTGAATTTCATGTGTGTGTGTGTGTGTGTGTGTACACCAGTCAATCCTAACCTGGGAGGGATCGTTCAGTCTGTGACACCATCCATGCCGGTTGAATTCCACGTGTGTGCTTGTACTGCTTTTCATTTTCAAATTACACTTTCTTAATACAACGATTGTTTATCTCATGGACAGTGTGGAGTATACATACCAGGGGTTCATACAGTGGGAGGCTAGCCCTGGGTTCCCCCCTAGAATTTTGGGAGTTGAATAGAAATGAACATTTTGGAAGCATTTATTTTTAGTCTGATATTGTATCCCATTATGTTCCTATCATAACTGAGCCATTTAGTGCATAGGACCAAACACTGATCATCAGTGTGAAGTATAGACTCTTATGCAAAGATGTGCATCAAAGTAGTGTAGGTTCCAAAAAATGGGTGTGGCGAAGTACACTCGGAGCCCAACCCCCCCCCCCCAAACAAAAATCCTGTATGAAACCGCATACAATACATCATAAAGTTGCAATTATATAGGATCATGAATAATTTGTTTTTTTGTATTACAAATATATCTTTGTTGTTTGTGTTTTTGTGTATATGAAATTGTTTTGTAGTGGAGCTAGACGTCCGATGGCATATGTTTTGTAGTGGAGCTAGACGTCCGATGGCATATGTTCCTTGTGGACACTCATAGATGTCTCCTACATGATCACAATCAGCACCAAACACAACAAACAACATATTTTATTGTAGAACTAATATAATATTGGTATACAATACATCAAACAATATTATTTCTTTTTTTTATTTTATTATTATTGATGGGAAAAGTTGAATTTTTGGGGGGAAAATTTTTTTTTTTTTTTAAGTATTAGTAGAGGGCCTAAATATTATTCAATTTTCTCAATCAAAAAATGAGGGGAATCCCAAATGGTTGCTATGGGGTTTTCCCAGCCAGCATCGAGTTAATTACATTAGTACATCATAATTAATATCACTGGTGCCACACCCAGTTTACTAAATACCTATACGGCCATGGCAGTTTAGGTTGCTCTGGCCCTGCATAAGAACCAAGATAGCACAAGACAGAAGGGGGAGATGATAGTTTGTTTATCACATGAACATTAACAAACACACATACACATGCACAATCCTCTATAACACTCAACTTCTTCCTTGCACCCAACTTCTTCCTTGCACCCAACTATCCTCAAATCAAATCTCAGGTGATAAGGTATAATCCATTAGACACAAATGGGTACATAAATTAGTGTGTGTGTGTGTATGAGTGTGTATATGTGTGCATGTGTATGTTTGTGTATATGTGTGTGGTGGAAGGTCCTCTTAACCCTTTCACTGCCGTAGACACCACGTGGCGTTCTGCATTTGGTAGGCAGTTCTCCTTATTAAAAAAAATCAATTATCCAATATAACGCTCCACTAATTTTGTTTATATGTTGCTCTGACGTAGTACTTCGTGTAATAAAAAAATAGAAATGATAGCACAGGTATTTAGTTGTTGTTGTTTTTTTACAATTATTGGAACACTAACTGTTGAGTTGTCAGTTGGCCCGAAAATATTTAATAGTACGAGGTTCAGAAGCTGATCAGAATCCACCTAATAGAAGACGAACAAGCTGTGTACTCTATCTGAACTACAGGTCATCTGAAATTGAGTTACAGTTAGTACAGTTGGTAATAATAAGTCAAAATTTTTTTTTGGCATAATTCAGCGAAGCGAGCGGAGCTGACTCTCTAATGAGTTCGCGATATATATATATTTAGGTCTAGAAATTGTTTTTGTTCTTGCGTGGGCGTACGTGTGTACCCTTTCTCCTACGCGCTTGCCGGGTAACCTTCTTAGCAACATTTTGTTTTGTTTACCCGCCCGTACGAAGTAGCGATGCCCAGTAGACAAAACGTTAGAAACGCTCGGTCAAGAGCTTTGAGGGCGTTAGAAACTCCTGAAGAAAAATTAGTAAGGAGAGCGATAAGAAATGAAAAAGACAGGGCAAGGAGGAGGAGAGCTAAAACGAAACAGAAACAGGTAGCAAAGTAAAGAATCTGACAGTATTTTGTAGCCACACCAAGCATGCATGGAATAGCTGCAATTACAGGGAACATGCATCGCTCGCTTCGCTATTTTGTGCTATTAGAGCACATCACTAGTAGTAATCAGTTTTGTCTGTACTTGCTGAATGCGTGTGCAGAAATAAAAATAAAATATTATTACATTTTCATGTTACCGAACTGGTCATCATAAACTTGGCGGTGAAGAATCTTACATTATCTGGAAATCACAGAACCATAGAAACACCTGACATGAGCTCCTGTGTAACTAATGACTAACTATCATGTGTATTACTTTCATTTATTTCATCACTGTAGCTATGTGTGTGCGTATGTGAGACCAGGTGATTGTGCATGGCTGTTGTCAGGTCATTGACCAAATGATCCGGGAACTCTTCACCTTCCATTTGCATTCAATACTTTACAAATGAAGAGTTGAATACATACAATGTGTGTGCAGTGTGTATGTGTGTGTGTGTCCGGCCACACATACAAAAGGTTTCAAAGGATTATTCTGTTAGTAAATGAAGTGACAAGAGTTTAAAATTTTCAGACTCTAAGTCGCTCCCTATATATTTCAGGTTGTCAAAGTGTGCATTAAATGGAAATGGATAACTAAAATAATTATGATAAATAAATATAGTAATCAATAAAAGCCTATTTCTATTTGCAGTTAAAAAGTCATTCTAGAGTTCCTCACCTATAGTTGTATAGAAGTCCAGGAGTCATCAGCACGCGTGTAGACCAGTAGTCACCACAATATACACATCCCACTTCACATTCCTATATTGAAAGTGTATGTCTTAAAGTAAAATTAGATTTAACATAATTCAAGATTCTAAGATTTGTGTTATCGTGCTTGCAATTCTAACGAATGTAGACATTTTTAGCGAAACAGGCTAGTTTAGTACAGTAGAAGTTGTTAAAATTTACACCTTCCATATTATATTATATTAATATTAACTTCCACAAAACTTTGAAATTGGGGCAATGTCTCCACGAAAGTCAAAATAATATCTGGGATGTGTATATGTGTGTGTGTGTGTGTGCATGTGTGTGTGTGTGACAGGTGAAGGGGGGCGCAGGGAGGCAAAGTACTTCCCTGTCTAGCTCAAGTGCAGTGGAGACCTCCTATTCCAAATTATCTGGAAACTGAAAAAGCCACAAAAACTTTATCAATTGAAGAAATCACGAAGAAATATCATTTCCTTAGCACCAAAAGATATTTCAGCGAGCGAGCGAAGCGAGCGAAGCTGACTATCAGTCGTGTTCAATTGAGATTTCAGATATATATATATATATATATATGTAGGTATGTATGCGTACGTCAAAAAATTTCGCCCGCGCTTCTAATTACGTAAGTTAGGTAAAGCGTTTACAGTTCCGGTATTTTTCAATTAACGAGCACGGAGAATCAACTTTGTTTCAACCAAAAAGTTTATAGCTACTCTCTTCTTGGCGAAAGACTGAATGGCAAATTGTCAAGCTGCGCTTCTTTGCCACTGCGTTCGAAGTTTATTCAGGTAATTCTGTTATTGTTAACTCTTCATGCCTAATCATTGCTATTATTTAGCGATTTCCTTCACAAATCATCTTTACCTATATTCATATATTTACTCGCTCGCCATGCATTTGCGCTATTCGAGCGCACCACTAGTTAATGCTCAGTGTCATAATTTTGAAGCACAAGAGATATTACAAGCTATGCACTTGCCATATTCTGCCTCACACTGCTCATGTGGAAAGAATTTTCTAACAAATGAAACTATCAAATTAGACAAAGAATTAGATAGGCCATTGTACATTGCTTTAAATTCACCAGAACAGTTATACAATGATGACTAATTGATATTTGGAACAAAATAAATCACAATGTGTACTATTTTTTTACTTGTAAATATACTGCAATTAATTTTAAGACGTCTTCAATCCCTAAGGGGAAGGGCGGCAAATGGCGAGCGAGCGAGACACTTACAGGGGTAACACAATTGAAAATCGGGGATGTTTGTTTATTTATTTATTTGTATATATGTATGGACGTATGTATGTCATTTTGTACTTTGACCCTCGCGTTTTTGTGTTAGTTATGTGGTCGATCCCGTCCCAAATTGCACTAAACAGAATCCTCTGGTTTATTGATCAGTACCCGTATCACCCTAGAAATTGAATTGTTTACCGTTTTGAATTCTTTTGCGGGCAGTTAAAACTTGAAAACTTAAGGGACTTCCATTTCTATTCGAGTTAGTGGCGGTGGTAAGTCAATGCGCTCTTTGGCATGGTTATAAGCCGTGCGCAACAGTATTTACTTGCAAATACATTCTCCACTAGACTACCGCCAAGGTAAGTCTGTGTAGGTGCATGTCCAGTTGTGTCAAAGCATTGTGTGTTACAACCACTACTTAGCTAAAGAATTTGTTGTTGTTGTTTTTCCTTCAATTCAAGCAGTTGCAGAGAGTTGTTACTATGGCACTGAAATCCCTTTACCCTGTATGCTAAATTAAAAAAACTGGACCTTATTTTCAGTAGCTTCAGTGTTAGAAGTCAAAATCATTCATATAAAAATAGTATAGTCTTTAGGCTCGCTCGCCATTTGTGCTCAAGCACATCACTAGTTATATATGTAATAATTGGCAGTGAGTGTGAGAATATAACCCAATAAAAAAAATCAGGGATATATTATTGTATATAAAATATGCTTGGACATAATGTATGTAATTTTTGTACTTCTGATTTTTGTGTTCGCTCGCTACACGCTGTTAGTCATCACTGTTCATACATGAAAATTCATTTCCCAACATGCCAAGCCACCGAGAGAATACAATGTAATGTGTTGGTATAACCAGTGAATGAGTGCATGTGAGAATGTTGTGTGTTACATGTGCCGACTAGCTAAGAACAAACAATAAATACATAAATTTGCTTCTTTTTGTGTTAAACTTCTTCGGTTCCTTCCTGTTTCTTTTGTTAGTAAGCAAGTCTTGAGAGTGAGGATGTGTATAGCGCAATAATTCCTTGGAAAAGCTTTTTTTTTTTAAGTTCCAAAAATTGCCGCGAGTGGTCTCATACGTTAATTTAAAAATGTCGGCTGTGTACATTATTTGAACAAATTGTGCATAATGATTTTATAAAGATGAATTTTACCCTTTCACCACTGGTGAAACACCAAGTTAACACACAATACGAGAGGGTCAAAGTACAAATGACTTGCGTACGTCCCCACACATAAATAAACAAATATCCCCAATAGTCAATTCGACACCACTGTATAGTGTCTCACTTTAAACAGTCACAAGAAACAAAACTAAAACAACAACAACCAACATTCAATGAAAAAAAGCAAACTACCAGTCCTAAATCCATATCGTGACTTATAAGACCTGCAACTGACACGTAGCCACACTCTAAACATAGCCATACACATTTGTGAAACTCACACTGCTTTGATGGACATGCCTATGTGAAAGTGTATATACCTTACACTGACCTGTGTTTCGCCACATAATTCAAGCTTGCAGCTGTTGTAGCTACTTACAAAATTAAAATTCTGGGAGGAACTACGAAGGTACGGGGGTGGAGGATTTAAGCGTGCCCCTAACACCTTTGCACGAAACCTGGTTATACAAGCTAAAAATGACACTGTGGTTCCGAAGCCGTGAT
>WLWD01005311.1_pt1 | contig 20780 bp, 11 predicted proteins | sample 6712731 | NCBI WGS metagenome assembly WLWD01 (sample SAMN12718690, study PRJNA576275) | sponge metagenome | isolation source: marine sponge | host: Mycale hentscheli | place: New Zealand: South Island, Marlborough, Capsize Point | collected 2014-11-01
GATCCACTCAGATAGCCAATTATCCTTCCACATACCTTCGAGTAGGTCACGCCCACTGGAAAAGTGACTGTTGGCAATTGGCTAGAGCACCGCCCACACAAGCCATTATAGGTCTGGCTCGAACACATGTTTGGAGGACAGTGAGATGAAGTTTGGTTTTTGTCGAGTCTAGCAACTCTCATCCAACCGCCAGTGATAGGTCCACATGCCCTGGTCATGTCACAATACACTCTGATAGATGAGCCAGTGCTAGACTTCACCCAATAGTACCCAGATGGAGATGATGAATTGAGTTCACTGCACGAAGAGGGCAGAATAGAAGGAATAGTAGCTTGTGTCGATGAAGAAGTGTTAGCATGAGATCTGTTTGCCTCGTCTTGACTTATTTGAACAGAGCAATTCTTTAATTGCATCAACTCTTGAATATGAGATGTCAGTTTTGACACAGTGAGGTAATCTTCAGTGATAGTTTCATTCAAGTTATCAATTTTGTCCTGCTTGTGTAATATCGTCATTCCTGTAGCTATCAATACTGCAGTCAGCAACAGTGAAATGATCAATAATACTGACAACAGCACAATAGTGGGGATCCATTTTCTTTCATCATATCTCACTGTTGGCTGTAAGGCCACATTAGATCCATCAGGTATATTACTCTGAAAGTTATTATTGGCAGACTGCAACTGTAAAGACTCGTATTCTCCTCCTTTATTTTCAGCAGTATTTCCACAATTCCCTTCAGGGTAACATTCGAGTCTTCCTAATACACCATACTCTGCTGGACGATGATCATTTCTTATCATCATGTCATACAGACCATCATTAGGAGTAGTATTTCTTCCCAAGAGGTCATAGTGGGCCTCATCAGAGTACATCTTTGGTTCCACTGTAGAATACTGGCTGATGGACTGCTCCATTTTTTTTTGTAGTTTCAAAAGTTTTAAGATTTTAAGATTTGCTGTAGCTCCAGCATTTGGGCTAATTTAAGAGAACTTTGATTATTGCAAAAATATTCCCCTGAAGTAACTGGTAAACTTTACGTATATATTTGTATATTTATTACACGAGCATGAAAAATGCAAAATATTATTTGATTCCCTTAGGGAAAGCGTCTTCTTTCTCATGTGAAGACTTTAAACAATGGACTTAGTTGACATTCAAGACAAGACTTCCATTCTGTGAGTGCAGCCAATGCATAACTTAACCTCATGCTTGGCTTTCATACCCAAGTCTCTTCAATTAGAGAGAAATACTGAACCAGTTTCCTAAACTGCTACAGAGCAGCTATATTAATGACACATGTATCTTCATAGTTAGTGACTATATAGACACATATGTTTCTTTACTTAGTGACAATATTATGTATTTCACTTCATAGTCCAGGACTAAGAGTGTCTGAGGTACATTACATTCTCAAGATTACTACTGGCAACATGTTCCATTCCTCCTTAGTCCACACTGTGACTGGAAGCTGTATTCTTTATTATAAGATAATTATCTAATTATGATCCCATCATATTTAATTAGCACCAGCTAGATATAGCTAAGCAATGATAGCTTATGCTTTAGGAAAATTTGTAGTGATACTCGCCAAATATTTATTTTAGGTATGTGTGTGCGTGTGTCGTTCTGTCAGTAATACCTTCTTTGTATATACTCTGATTGTATTATTTGTATTATTCACTTGAATGGAATGGCTGGTGTACTGTGAACCTGGTCTGGTATAGCCAGGGTCACTATGCTGGGAAGGGGTGTGGTAGCAATAGTGCATAGTGCTAGTTCAAAACTCTCCAGATCTCACCAGATCTCAAGGAGAAGTTGTAGTTGTAGTTCTGGTTATCTTTATACTATCTTACCACAGCCACTCACTCTCCTGTGCTCGCTGCATTACCAGGACTCACTTGAGAAATGGCTGAAACTACTTACAATTTGAATAGGTGGCTAACCTAAAGAATACAAAGAAAGGCTGAAGAACTGAAAGGTGCTAGTAGGTAGAAGTGTTGTAATATACAGGAATATATGGATGTGGAGAGAAAGAGATAAAATATTTAGATTTTGATACATACTACAAAAAAAACAACAACAACAACAAAAAGATTAAAAATAACCAAAAAACAAAAAGCAACAACAAACACACTGACAATCTTGTAACAGCATTAAGTAGCTATAGCCATAACTACATACTCCTGGAGGGACGATTGGTGAATAATTACTCACATATAGCTTTTGGCAGTTTGATTTTATGCTATCATGTATGTGTTACTAATTGCACATGTGAATTATGTGACAGTAAAAATAGGACGCTTAAATATATATATTTGTTGTTATTATTAACATAATTAATGTGTTCTTCTTTTCCTTTTTCTTCTTTTTTTTCTTCTTCTTTATCTTTTTCTTCTTTTCCTTTTTCCTCTAGTTCTTTGCTAGTTGACTTTGCTTTGCGCATAGGTGGTTGACAATGGAACAATGCTTTATTTTTATAAATAAATGCAAATAATGAATTCTGGTTATTTCAACTCCTATTTCAATAGTGTCTCCAGTGTTCAAACCTCCAGTATTCAGTTCCAATGTAAGCACAAGTTTCATAGAGTCTGATGAATTAAGATACCATGTATTGTAGAGTTGAGACTACTATAGTTGAGACTACTATTAACAAGCATGGGATGCAAGATTCCTCACTTAGTATATAGATATAGCTGCTGCACTATTGACCTTGAGTTATTTCTGACATGTACTATAACTATTTGCGGTCTTGTCTCTAATTTTTGTATTTGTTTAAATTGCTCTATTCTCCTTTCCGGGTACAGCGTTATCAAAAATTGTTTCCTAGCTTTCTTACTTTTTGTCATTATTTTCAATAACCAGAAGAAAATTGTTCACGCAGATGATCCATGCTGCTGAACCACATCTTCACCTGTGTAGTTACTTGAAATGCTCGAGTAACTGCAGTCTCTTACATGTGCTGACAGACTGACCTAAGCTTAACTCTCTCAGGCATATAATACACACCGATGGTTACAATTCTACTTTAGATGCTCTAGATTTTATGAAAATGAAGTAAATCTTTGTATTGTATTTTGTGTAGTATTATAATTATGGAAACTCTGGTCCATCTCCTAGATTAAGATCATTCTGATATCCCAACAAATCCTCCCTGTCTTGGAAACCCTCAGACAACTATAGGTAAGAGTGCCTCTCTAACATGCAGGCACTGATAATACCTATGTATTTATGTGTATCTTTTCAGTGAAAGGTCATTTGCAGTTCCTGAAGAACAGACTTCTAGTTTACCAGTTTAAGTGGTAGAAAAGCATTTTAAAAAATATTATGGTGATGTGTATCAGTGAACAATGCTAACATTTATGTATAATTTAAAGATCATTTCACACAGTATCAAAAAAAAAATAAAGAAGGAATAGAAATGACTACAGAAATCTGATTATTATTATATTATTATGTTACTATTGCTGTTTTTTTTTAAATTGTTTTATTATTATAGTTATTATTTCAATATTCAATCAGTTGGTATTAAGCTTTAACAAACATTATTATATATTTCGATAGAAGCATCACATTTGTTGTTCTCCTTACTCAGGTGGCTTAAGTAGACATACTTAGTGTGTGGCAGGCTGAAAGTTAGAACAGCGCTACAAGCTAGCGTGGCCACACCCACTTAGAGGCATTCGCGTCAGTCGCATTATATCTTCGAAGTGAAAAGTGTTGTAACGAAAGATGATCCTTTTGTTGTTTATATATACTTTTACACTGAATGTAGTGGAAGGTAAGTGACATTGAAATGAAATAATAATATGGTGGTTTTATTGTTACGTTTTTGAATTATTAACTTAGTAAAATGTACGTTGTAAATGTATTGGCGGTGTACACATTAAGTTATAGTTAAAGCATGAGCGCTTAGTTTCTAGTCGATTTATTGCACGACAGCCCGAGGGCCGTAGGCCCGAGGACTGAGTGCGATAAATGTACTAGGCACTAAGCGCTCATGCTTTAACTATTTTAAATACCGGGCAAGTGTTATTGCACACTTGCCAAGTTATTACACCTGACAACAATATAGCAACGGTATTTAAACAAAATTATTTTAGAGGATTAATAATATTTTGTTAATTGGAATTTTTAAGATTGTACTTCGAAAACAAAACTATCCAAAAAAACAAAACCATCTTGTTTGAAATACTTCATTGGGCGAGTGAATAGAGCCCTTCACAATTATCGTGTCTATGTTTAGGCATATATCTACATAATATAAGCAGCTATAGGAGTAGAGACTTTGCAGTTGAGCTTAGGGGAGTTCTAGTCGAATTATTAAGAGTAGTAAGTTATCATGGCTAATGTGCCATCAAAATTCGCCTTACTCGAAAATCACATGGAATAGTCATATCACTAAAAGAATTCGATGTAGTGCTTTATCTACAAGAGCTCATCTACGAAAGAGCGTTTAGAAATACATTGTCAAATAGTTGAGCAAATTTCAATGTAAGTTTTGTCTTGATACATCAAGTGAACTAGTCTCACGGGCCAAACCCTCCTGCCCCTCCCTCTGCTCGGGGAAAAAAGGGGGTCTGGGGACACTCGCCGTACTTCCAGGTTCTGGCGGAATGCATGACCTGAGTCGTAAAGAATTTAATTACTGCCTAATGTTGCGGTTAATTTTTTTAAAATTTAATCCCAACTGCCGCCTGTGGCAGCTTTAGCTTGATCTGGGGGAATATCTACATCCGCTTTTGAAGAACCTGCTTGAACTGGTTGTTAGGGCGTGAACTACTATACGAAGTGTGTCATTGATCAGCTGTTAGATGAGCTTGAAGAGCACGATTTGCATATACGTCTATGAACTCCAACAGTACAACCACTACACTTTTAGGTTCTGAATTATTTCTAAGTGTGTCATAAAACAGTGGGCTAACCGATGGGTGGTGGAGAGCTACGGCTAAATCGTTTCAATTAGCAATAAATTAAGTAGTTTGAGGTTGGTCATGTGATTGGTACAATCCGATTGGCTCTACGTACATTCCTGTAGAGAACCTGAAAACCCTACGTCTGTCCCCAGACCATTTCCCAGCGAAGCGGTATGGTAAAGGGTCTGGCAAGCGAGACTACAAGTGAACAATTATTAGTAAGTGTTGAGTTGCTGAACAATAGAAAAAAATAAAAATCTGAAAGCATTAATATACAAACGTCAGTTTCTTCTTGTTTCAGTTTGTGTAGGAGCACATAGAACCAGCAGCTTTTTCTTCAGATATGAGCACGTGGACGCGCTAAGAGTTACATGCGCTAAATGTTAGATGCGCTTGGTTAGCGTGGCCACACCCACTTAGTGAATTTAGCGTCATTGGTTGTAGCATTATCTTTGAGTGAAAAGTGTCAACAAAAGATGATTATTTTGTTACTTATATATACTCATACTCTACATGCAGTGGAAGGTAAAACGAATTAGTAGCTATAATAGTTTTATTATTTTGTTCTTGGCTATAGACTTCAGAAATTTTTTTATCGTTACATTATATATATATATTGGAGGTGTACCTATAGCATTAATTTACTTAGATACTGAGAACAGAAAAATATCAAAAATATCTTTAGTTTTCAATGTTTGATCTTACATTAGGTGGTTGGTCAGCTAAAACTATAAAAACTCCCTAAATAGAAATGATACCAAGCGTCTACATAGCCTTGAACGAATGTGCTGTTTTTCTTCCCATTTTTGCTATACTTGCTCAATGAATGTTTCTATTTTGCATTTTTTATTAAGCATTTTTCTTTCCTAGAATCTATTTAGTACATTAATAGTAGTATTAGTGGATAAAGTTGTGAGGTAGCATTACTGGTTATTTTCTGAAGACAATAACTGCTAATGAAATCAGCACCAAGCTTAGGGGAGTCAATTTTCTATTGGAAAGTACCAAGGTAGATCAACGCTTTGTTTGTCATAGCTATACCCTAAGCGAAACAAAATAAATATGGATGGTATAATAATAGCATATTTTCTCAGTAATAACAGCCAATGACGTCCAACTCCAATTAACACTTAACCCTGCGTTACTACTTCTTGTCAAGTTCTAAGCTGAAGAGGACTTGGGCGAGAAGTCGAGGTGCCCGATTAACTTTAAAATAAATCTAGGGTGACAGCCCACCAGTTTGACTATTTCAATATCATGGTGTGATACAATTTGTTTTTTACTTGAGGCATTTTTACGAGGTCAGTCTGTCTGTCAGGCTGTGGTGTTGGGGATTACTGACCACTAAGCTTTGATTTAAGAATGAACTCTCTCAGAATACCATTTGAAATTTGATAGTGCTACTTTTTTTTCTTTTCTTTTTTGATGTCCCTGGAAGTTTTGCTTCATGCTGAGAGGTTAAATGGTCGAAGTAGAGTATTGGTACTACTTTGAGAAGCCTGGTAATTTAACAGTACTTTATCTACTTTTATTCAATTGATGGACACAGTTAGGTAATGTTGATAGACACAGTTGTAAAAGCTGGTTCATATGGAGAATTGGTGGGGGTAGTAAGTTAGAAAACAAATGAATATAGGAAATTAGTACCATAAAAATGATGTGTCCACTAGATAAATTTCATTTCTTCCTTAAATATTTTCTCACGTGTGACTCTAAACAAGTCGATGTAATATCATAGATCACAAGATCTTCTTCTGATACAATAAACAGTAAGCGCAAGCCATAAAGTTACTACAAGCTATCAGTTAAAGGTCAAAAAATCTAGTGAATAAAAAACACAGCAGTAATCTTGGATCCCATACTGATCCATATCATATTAGTGTAGCTATTGAAGAAATAGAAATAACTCTCACATGTACAAATCAAATAATTACAACTGTAAGAGAAATTGCCATGGTATATTTAACCAAAGGTCTATATAGATTCACCCCTGGTGGCATTTCAGCTCAGACCTACGTACATGCAAGCGGCAGAGCCGAAAATGAGTGCAGCGCGCTACAAGTTAGGGTGGTCACACCCACTTAGTGGCGTTGGGGTCAGTAATATTTTATAGTCGAAGTGAAGAGTGTCGCAGCAAAGAATGATACTTTGGTTACTGTTGTATACTCATACACAACATGTTGTGGAAGGTAAGTAATAATAAAGACAATACTATCAGATTTTTTTGTTTTTGAACTATTGACTTAGTAGAATGGTTATTTTTACAGCGCTGTAACTATAAACTAATTCTTTTTTTTTAAGGATTACATTTTTGCTTAGAATTTTTAGGATGCTGCTTTGAAATTAGAAAATTTTCTAAAATATAGATAAATTTATAATTGAAACACTTCATTCAGTGAGACAAGTGAACCTCTTACCCTCAAATATTAATGGAGGTTATAGTTTGTACTGTATGACTTTATTTTAAGAGATTGATACTGTATTACATGAAAATGTCAACATAAACGCGGGCGCTCGAAGCTCAGACAGGAGGGAAAAAACTCGAAAAAAGGTGAGACACAAGAGTAGTAGAAATTTTTTCAGTTAAGTCTTGCAGATTTCATCTATTGGAATTAGTGGGAGTAGATAGTTTTCTTAGTTAATGCCTCTTTGTCACAACCTTACCCAATATAATTGGTCCTACTTGGCAATCCATTGTTGGATAGTCACTAAAAGAATGCAATGTAGTGCTTTGTTCTAAAGTTCTTGAACATTAGAGCATTTTATAAACTCAGGTACATTGAGAAGGGGGCTAAACAATTGGTTTATGGATATATTATATAATCAAAGGAAATAGAAGTTTTACACCTTTTAATTAGGTTGTCTGACATGAACTAAATGTTGATTCACACATACTGTAGGTTATACAAGCTTAGAGGAGTTCATTTGGAAACTTAGTGGCTTAGTAAGTTTTCATGTTAAGACGCAATACCTTACCAACAAAATTGTTGGTATTTGAAAATCCCTTGTCCACACGAACAGAACACATTGTAAAGCTTGTGCTGATATTTTATTTAGGATACGAGTGTGTGTAAAATTGTTGTGTGTTGCTAAAGCATAGCACAAAAATCAAAAGAAAACATTTCCAATAAATAAATATTATTTGCATAGGGAGCTCACTCATTATTTGGCCTGAGAACATCATTAGTTTTAATACCAGCAGCTCTAGCCACTATTCATCACGACGTATGGGCGTGCACTTGGTGTGGCTGAAAGTTAGACGAGCGCACCAGGCCACCAGCAGCGTGTCCACGCCAGTTTAGCGTGGCCACACCCACTTAGTGGCGTTAGCGTCATTGGTAGCAGCATTAATTATCTTTGATGCAAAAAGTGTCATAACAAAAGATGTTCCTTTTGTTATTTATATGTACTCTTACACTACATGTAGTGGAAGGTAAGTGATAATAAAATTGAAAGTATAATAGTTGATGATTATGTTACTGAATTATTGACTTAGTACAATTGGTCATTTTTATTTTATAAATAATTGGAGGTGTACTGAACCAAATTATTTTAGCTGATTAATAATTTGTAGCTGGAAATATTTAGGATGCTGCTTTGAAATAGAAAAACTTACAAAAAACTGAAGTTGGAATTATATGGTTGGCAAGGGAAACAGGCAATGGAGTCTGAAATGAGATTTGGGTATCCATGTATTAGGCCCATGTTTAAAGAGGTCAATGCGTGTCAACCATGAGAACTAGGATGTTTTAGAAGTACATTAGGGCTGGCACACTAGTTAAAACGTCAGAAGTAAAGACATCGAAATTAATATGACAGAATAACAAACGGCAGAAAGCCCTGGGGACATAAGGGACGTTCGCAGTTAAAAGTCTTGCAGCTTCCATTTTCCTATGGAATATGTGGTTGCTGTAAGTTAATGCGCTATTTGCCTCAGCCATAATTGATATTTTCATGACAATCCATTGTTCAATAGGCGCGTCACTAAAATAATAGGTAGTTATCTAGTAGAGCTCGGGTACAAAGACCATTGTAAATTAGCTTAGTTTGAGAAGACGGCTAGCCTGACAATGTTCTTATATCCATATTTACCCGTATAATCCAAGAATATATAATTTTTTATCACTTAGAATTAAGTAGACTCTGACTAGAACTATATTTTAATTGACATAGTTATGTTTTACAAACTTGGAAGAGTTCATTTAGAGAATTAGTGGCCCACTTATCATAGCTACACCCCCACCAACACATACCTGCAAATCAATGGAACAATAGCTTTGTCATGAACAGAATACAATGCAAGTCTGGTAATGATATAATTATACAAGTAACAAGTGCGTGTAAAAGTGTTCTGGAATAACTGAACACATTACAAAAAATCGACAGACACACATTTAAGCACATGATTGGTTGTAAACCCAGCAGTTCATGATCCGTTTCCAATACAGGTAGAAGCTATTATTACGTGCGTACGCGCAAGTGCAGCGTTGAAAGTTAGAACTGCGCGCCGGGCTAGCGTGGCCACACCCACTTTTCGGCGTTAGCGTCATTGGTAGTGGCATTTATTTTAGAAGTGAACTGTGTCGTAAAATAAGATGATTCTCTTGTTACTTATATATACTTTTACACTACATTTGGTGGCAGGTAAGTGACATTAAAAAAAAAAAAAGGTATAATAATATGTTATAGTTTTGTTTTTATAAAATAGACTTGCTAAATTTTGTTATGTTACATTACAAATATGAAAGCAGTGTAGACCGAACCAGATTATTCTAGCTGATTAAGAAATTGTCAGCTTGGAATTTAAGGTTGCTACTTTGAAATAGAGAATTGTCATAAGAAACTTTAGTATACATAGTTTTGTTATTTTCCAAAATAGGTAACTTAGAGGTAGAAGTCAATGGAATCCCTCAACGCTATCTAAACCAATTGGTTAAAGTTCCCTACGATGCCAAAGTGATCCTCAATTGCAAATCACAGAATACGGAATTAGTAACTTTTATCAACACTACCTTGGATATCGATCAAAACTTCCTGAATGGATTGTCCCCATTTTTATTTATATCATCCAATGTCACCATAGATCACTTTAATGCAAGGGACAGAGGGTTTTATAGCTGTGCAACCAATATCACTACAAAATCAATGCAAAGGACTCTAATCACTACAAGTGAGTGTTATCATCATTCTGCAAAGCTACTACAGCCCTTGTCAGAACAGGCTGATTAACTGTAGTATAGTAGAATGGTCGTGTACCATATTGTAACCTTAAATACAGTATAAAGTTGTACTTTTTTTTTTTAATATGGTATAGTTAAATAAGTGTTTACAGTTACCTTATTGGCACTGCACGATATTCCGTTCATCGTGAACTTTAATAATGCTACAATGTTACCTATTACATATATTGTAAAAGTTTGCAATGAAACCAAGTGACAAACTTACATAGACAGCTATTCTGGTACACTTTTTTAGTTAATTCTTTATTAATTACCTCAATAATCATGAAGGTTGTATATTATTAAGTAAATTTTGATATTAAAAAAAATTATAACTATAAATTTGAAATCAGCTACGCTATCTCTCTAACCATTTGCAGTAAAACACATAACTCAGTTATGTGCACATAATACTTGCATACTATATTAGTTATGAAAGTAAACTTATCAAGATTATGTAATTTTTATTGAAGCAAATTGGTGATCATAATAATATGTCCTTACCATACTGGAATTCTGATAGTCACAATAGGAACCAGTTATGACTACCCAATTTACAATTACTACTAATTTATTGTGAACAATAGCAAGACAAAACTCAACTTCAAAAACACTTTATATAGGGGCAGTTACTATATACATATCTTGTATATCTTACAGACAAACATGAGGTCAACATAACAGATCTAATTCAAGAAAAGTTAGGAAATACAGTTTATACCACAATTCTAGCCCAGTATGCTAATGTTCCGGAACAACTACTTCAATGGTATGTCAATGGACAGCCTGTTGGCTCCTCAAGTACTATTTTTCATGTAAACCAGGATGGACTCAACACCTACTTGCGATTCAAACACGATGTTAAGCAAACCTATGGAACCTTTATGCTGAAAGTTAACGGTACCAAGTGGAAAGACAGCTTAAAGTTACCACACCTTCAACAAATTTCAAGCCTATTTAGATCCCCTAAAACTTCTCTTAAGAAAATAGTAACCAAAGTAGTAAATGGAAATATTCGTTCTGATGTAAATGCCATTCCTGACTCCCAATCTGGTAGGCCTACTAATAGAAAATATAGACCAGAAGTAATAGGGCTAGGTCAGGACCGAAAAGAACAAACTAAGCCACGTACTCATCACATCAGTCAAGACACGGTCTTCTCTCCAGAAACAAACTTGCCACATAATACAAACAAAGATACTAATAGGAAATTTTTGAGAGAAGTCATTCGTTTAAGTGAGGACAGGAAACAGCGAACTAATCCACCTAGCAACTATATCAGTCAAGACTCAATACTTTCTTCAGAAACTAAATTGCCACTCGATAAAAACAAGAAGACGAACAGAAAATTTTCCCCCGAAATTATTCGTTTAGGTCAGGATAGAAAACAGCGAACTAATCCACCTAGCCACTATGTCAGTCAGGACTCAATACTTTCTTCAGAAACTAAATTGCCACTCGATAAAAACAAGAAGACGAACAGAAAATTTTCCCCCGAAATTATTCGTTTAGGTCCGGATAGAAAACAGCAAACTAATCCACCTAGCCACTATGTCAGTCAGGACTCAATACTTTCTTCAGAAACTAACTTGCCACTCGATAAAAACAAGAAGACGAATAGAAAATTCCTTCCCGGAGTTATTCGTTTAGGTCAGGACAGAAAGCAGCGAAGTAAGGTTAAGGAATGGACACATCTACCTGTTGATAAATCTCATGTGAAGAATATCGGCACAAGTTCTGTTCAAGATGGTGCTTTTTCATCAGTTATTCCATCAGCTTTGAGTGAGTTTAAAATGAAATCAAAATTACTATAACAAACTGGCTTAGCTATAATGAAACAATAGCGTTGTGTGAGCATCATAATGAATGCTTAAAATTGTTTCTTGTGTGGTGGTAAAACCTCCACATTAGTTTTACATCTCTTGCAGTTTTCTAAGCAAGTAAAGCTAGCGAGACAATCTGAGGAGTAATTGAGCACTGTTTAGATATAAATTTTATTGTGATTATTAATTTCATTTGACACTTAAAATTACATGGACTTGAAAAAATATAGTCAAAAGTGAAGAACCATGCCGCCACCATGTCTGTCTAAATGAATCTCGTGTTCAAGAACAACAATTGACCCTACAGTACCCTTGAACAAACATAATTAAATTTGTGAATACATATTGACAATTTATTCCTTTATAAAATATGAAAATGTGCAAATTATTTAAGATAAAATAACTTTGTTGTGATCATAGAGTGGACCACTGTTAATTTTACATTAAATATTGCGGACCGTTATGATAAATATATTGTGGTAGCCATTGATTTTAGCAGGAAGAACTTATAAAACAGCATTATCATTGTAACAATTTTGAATAGTCAAGAATTTATGAAACTCAACTTTGGTACCTGTGTGACAAGAGGATATAAGCTGAGAGTAATAATTGTACTACTCTAGTTAAATGTTATTTATGTTTTATGTTAAAGATAATAATGTAATTAGATTTTTATGATAATACAAAGCCAAAACATATTATGCAATAATTAGTACAAATATTCGTATTATTATAAATGCTAGCATCCTTACAAGTAGAGGTAGACAACATACCTCAGAAGTTTCTGAACCATTTACTGAAAGTTCCGTATGACGCAAAGGTCACGTTGAAGTGTATTTCACCAACAGCAAAACTCTTAACATTCATTAACACAACATTAGACATGGACAATAACTTTTGGAACGGACTGTCTCCATATTTGTTTGTCTCCTCTAATGTCACTATTGACCACTTTAATGTTGCTAACAGAGGGTTTTACAGTTGCACTACAAATGTGACAACCAAATCTTTACAGAAGACGCTGGTCACAACCAGTAAGTTCAATATGTTTGTCCGTTTCTTATTTTTACTCAATTTTGTGCACTTGTTGAAATGTAAATTTAGTATACACTATTAAATTTTGCTACTAATTACAGATAAATTTGAGGTGAACATAACAGAACTAGTTCAGGAGAAATTGGGCAATTCCATTTATACCACAATATTGGCCCAGTATGCAGGTTTTCCGGAACAACTATTGCAATGGTATGTCAACGGGAAGCCTGTAGGTTCTGGAAATACTATGTTTCATGTGAACTATGATGGACTAAATACCTATTTGAGATTCAAGCATGATGTTAATGAAACCTTCGGAACATTTATGCTTAAAGTCAACGGTACAAACTGGAAAGACACGTTAAACTTGCCAAATGCTAAAAAATTCTTTGCATCCTCCAAATCATTCTTTAGCAAAATAGTAACCAAAGTAGTAAATGGTAACACTCTTTATGATTTAAAAGATATTCCGGACTCCAAATCTGATAAACCTACTAATAGAAAGTATAGACCCGAAAGAGTTCTGCAAGGTCAGGACAGGAGACAACAAACTATGCCACGAAGTCCTCATGACAGTCCAAACTCATTCTTCTCTTCCAAAAGAAATTTGCCTCTCAGTAAAAACAAAAGTAATAGAAAATTCCTCCCCGAAGTTATTCGTTTAGGTCAGGATAAAAAACAGCGTACTAATACACCTAGCCACTTGGTCAATCGGGACTCAATACTTTCTTCAGAATCAAACTTGCCACTCGATACAAGTTCTATTCAAGATGGTACTTTTTCATCAGTCATTCCATCAGCTTTGAGTGAGTTATAAAATGAAAAAAAAATTACTATAACAAACTGGCTTAGCTATATGAAACAATAGGGTTGTGTGATAACATAGTTTCTCAAACATCATAATGAATGCATAAACATTGCTTCTTGTGTGGCAAAACATTCAACATTAGTTGTATATTTTAGATAGTTTTCTGAGCAAGTGAAACAAGCGAGACACTCTTAGGAGTTATAATTTGAGCAACCATTAGGTATATATGTTATTGTGATTATTAATTTCACTTGACACTTTCAATTACACGGACTTGAAAAAAATATAGTCAAAAGTGAAGAACTGTGCCACCATGTCTTTCTAGATGAATCTCGTGTTAAAAAACAACATGTTGATCCTACAACACCCTTGAACAACCACAATTGAATTTGTGAAAATATCCTGACATTTTTACGAAAATGTGCAAAATATTTAAGATATAATTACTTTGTTGTGATCATAGAGTGAACCACTGTTTTTTTTTCTAATTTTTCCTTTGCTTTTTTTCCAGACCCCATTAGGTGAGAAAATGACAATCTAGTTTTTATGAAGGGTCAGAACTTGATAATTTAAGAATAACTTATAAAATAGCATTGTAAATGTTACAATATTGACTAATCAAGAAATTGTGAAATGAAACTTTGGTACCTGTGAGACAACAGGATATAAGCTAAGAGTAATAATTGTACTACTCTAGTTAAATGTTATTTGTGTTTTATGTTAAAGATCATAATGTAATTAGATTTTTATGATAATACAAAGCCAAAAAATATTATGCAATAATAAATTAGTACAAATATTCGTATTATTATAAATGCTAGCATCCTTACAAGTAGAGGTAGACAACATACCTCAGAAGTTTCTGAACCATTTACTGAAAGTTCCGTATGACGCAAAGGTCACGTTGAAGTGTATTTCACCAACAGCAAGACTCTTAACATTCATTAACACAACATTAGACATGGATAATAACTTTTGGAACGGACTGTCTCCATATTTGTTTGTCTCCTCTAATGTCACTATTGACCACTTTAATGTTGCTAACAGAGGGTTTTACAGTTGCACTACAAATGTGACAACCAAATCTTTACAGAAGACGCTGGTCACAACTAGTAAGTTCAATATGTTTGTCCATTTCTTACGTTTACTCAATTTAGTGCACTTGTTGAAATGTACATTTAATCCACACTATTAAATTTTGCTACTAATTACAGATAAATTTGAGGTGAACATAACAGAACTAGTTCAGGAGAAATTGGGCAATTCCATTTATACCACAATATTGGCCCAGTACGCAGGTTTTCCGGAACAACTATTGCAATGGTATGTCAACGGGAAGCCTGTAGGTTCTGGAAATACTATGTTTCATGTGAACTATGACGGACTAAATACCTATTTGAGATTCAAGCACGATGTTAATGAAACCTTAGGAACCTTTATGCTAAAGGTCAATGGTACAAAGTGGAAAGACACGTTAAACTTTCCGAATGCTCATAAACTCTTTGTATCTTCCAAATCATTCCTTAGCAAAATAGTATCCAAAGTAGTAAATGGAAATATTCATTCTGGCGTGAAAGCTATTCCAGACTCCCAATCTGATACATCCTCAACTTCATTCCTATCACGCAATAGGCCCAAAGTCGTTGGTTTAGGTGAAGAACGAAAGCAACAAACTAAGTCACCTAGTCACTATGCCAAACAAGACTCAATGGATTCTTCAGGAACAGGTTTGTTTCTCAATAAAAATGAGCATACTAATAGACTATTCATAAGAGAAATGATTCGTTTAGGTGAGAACAGGAAGCAAAACACCAAACCAAAAAGTCACTATGTTAGCCAAGACTCATTCTTTACTTCAGAACAGCAATTGGGTTCTAGTATAGAAGACACCAATGATATCGATCCACTTGTACCAATAGACACTACTTCACAAAGTACACCACCAAATTTATGTGAGTTGAGAAAACTCTATAGATATTGAAAGTATCTTCATAATATTATTTATATGGTATACTAATATCAAATTGACAGCAGATAACATGAACACTTTATACATTCAGTATAGTGACATTGTCAATGTTAGTTCATTTCAACTGCAATACTGTTCTACAATTAAGTAGACTAATGTAGTATGCTGACACACTAGCAGTTTGTTTGCTCTGTGATCGTGTCTACTTTCACAATACTTCATATCGGGGTTTTTGTGTGCTGCCAAATACTATTGAAATTATTGTATCAGGGGTTACCCAATTGAAAGTCGAGATATTTGTTTGCTTGTGTAGACGTACGTATGTCATTTTGTACTTTGACCCTCGCATTTTTGTGTTTGCTTCATAGTCTGCACCTTCCCATACCTACAATAAACAGAATCTTTCTGTTTAGCGATCCTGTATCATTCAAGGAAATTAAAATGTTTACTCCTTCGTCTTAGGTTGTTTGTGAATGCCACAAGATGCACTTAGGTTTTAAGAACATACTATTCAACAATGTACAGTCAATTTTTAGAACCTCTTGTCTTTTCAAGTTTCAAAATGTTATGGCGAATGTTTACTATGGTATTGAGACCCTTTACCAGACATACTTAACAAAAACTCAGCCTTTTTTTTAGTAGCTGAGAGTGCTTGTTGTCTAAAGCTACTGGTAATTCAGTTACTCAGAATATGACATAATATATAAGAGACTACAGATATTACTTTAACTCAGGAAATGAGGTAACAAAATAGTTCTGTATTTTTTAGGTAAAGCAACAGCTGTGTACTTATACAATTGACTGATAGATTCCTTTGAAGGGTTTCATTTGTGCACAGGCTCGCTCACCCTTTGTACTCAAGAAAACCTCTAGTATATATATATAATATATATAGGTATGGATGTTATGTATGCTCCTTAATCACGCATGCGGGTGCCGTTTTTTTTTCTCTTATAACATGTCTTTTTTGGCTTGATCCCACTTTCTTCCGATACCGTGTTTCTTTTAGGCTTCAAATTGAGAGATAATTCTGCGAAACACTTGTCTTTAAAGTCCAACAAGTTACTGCAACTGGTTACTATGGCATCAAAAACCCTTTACATGACGTCAATTCAAAAATTAACAATTTTATAATTGCGGGAGCTGCTAAATGCTGCTGGTTGTTTGTCAAGTACAGCTGGTAGTCCGAATGTCTAAATATTAATACTACTAAGGAAGCCACCATTACTTAGGAGAAGCTGTGGTAAGTACGTAGTTCTATACTTGTTTGCACAAATTACAAAAATAACTCTGGCCATTGTCATTGTTGTTGTTTTTTGGTGGAGCTGCAAGCTTGTTCACTAGTTACTGGTAATTGAGGTAGTCAGAATGGCTTGAATTGAAAACTACAAGGTACTACTATTGAGGAAATGAAGGTAAGAGAGTATAATTCTGTATTTGCTTGGTAATATTAATGGTCTAATGGTATATACTGTTTTGCATGAGCTAAGCTAATGTATAATAAGAAACAATACTGCAGTTTTATGTAACGTAACTAGGCAGGCTTGCTTGATAGTTGTGATCAAGCACACCTCTAGTTTATGTATTATTGATGCAAGGCATTACATTTCATTAATATTACCTAACAGCGTCTGTTGTAGTTGAGGAAAATGGAAATTTGCCACTTAGTAGTAACAATAATTTGGACAAAAAGACTATGGTTTATACAATTAAGGACAAAACACGAGAATTATTTGTCAGGGATGGATTATCTCAATCAGACCCAGAAAAACTACCCAGTTACTATGGCAATCAAATGTCAAACTATTCTCCACAACAGCAGATAAACTCTCTGAACAGAAACTACGATGATCAAAATCAAGAGAACGATGTTTATAAAAAATTTGTTCAGAAATCTACTTCATCACCTGACTTGTGTGAGTTTACAAGAAATATTTGCTAGCTAAATCATTTGACTACTTTTAGTTGCATTATGATACCTACTATTTCTACTTAAGTCAATAAAATTGGTAATTTAAGTGAATACAAAGTATTACATTATGGATTTGTGTAAAACAGCACCCCCACAAGTTGAGGTGAAGGACAAATTGCCACATATTCAAAATACCCAAATTTACAACAACCTTGGAACCAGAACACATCCTTCAACTCAGACAAAAGAACACCAGAACATGATCAAGGAATGGGTGTCTCAATCTATTCCAACTAAATCACAAAGAGTCAATCTAGATTCAAAGATATATCAACAACAACAAATGGACTTTAGAGATAGGAATAATTATAAAAGACCTCAAGAGAGCACAGTTTACAAAACAATGGATTCCAAAGTAACTCATTCATCAATGAGCTCTTCATCAGATGATTTAGGTGAGTTTAACAAATTAATGTGAAGTGATTATTTCTCCAGCTATCTGTGTGAACATATGATTGTTAAAGATTAAATGTTTCAAAACAGCACTGCCACAAGATACAGTAAAAAACAATATACAACTGGAGAATAATAAGCAACTTGACAGTAAAGTTAAGACAAACATATTTGGTTTGAGTCAAAGACAAGAAAAACAACACGTGGAGAAGGAAAGGTTGTCTCCACCAATAGAGACTACAGCTCAGAGTTTCCAATTCAATCAAGTCAGACACACTTCAAATGTTTTTCAGCATCAAATGGAGAACTCCAAAGACAATTTGAAATCAGGTAAGAGAAACACATTCAAAATGTATCATTTGATATTGTTGATAAATGGAATAATTTTAAAAATAATAGAAATAAAAGTCTTGTACAACTGTATTTGAAAATAAAGTTTATATATAAAGTGAATCAGAAAATTGAATTGTATTGCAATGCATTAACATCTACATAATACAATATGTATAGTAAATTCCATGTGTTAACTATATGATGACTGTACCATTAAAGTACTATATTTTGCACATTTTTTAGATTCCACCAAACAGCAAAGTTTGAGAGAGGGGCCAGTAATAACGGTAGATGGGTTTTACGTCAAAGTTCTAAAATATATCCTACAATATGCACCAGAATTGCCAGATATGATTCACAAAGGGTTGAAATATCTCAGCAAGGAATTCTCAAATGCAGTAGGGAATAGAATTGATAGTTCATCAGATTCTACTAATAGTCGACAAGAGTACGTGGACTCTAATAATCCAAACAATGAAAAAATACGTGACGATTACAGTCGTAAAGCCTTCACTCCGAAACATAAACTTCCATTGAACTTAAGTAAGCAGTAATTAGGCTTTTGAAGAAATAATGTTGTAGATAGTCTTTACTTCTTTTTTAAATATTTCTACTTAATTTGTATTCATATATAACTACACAACATTTGTTGTAAATCTTCATCATCATCAAGTCTGAATATTTTTAATAAGTTCATTTAAGTCAACAGATGTGCTATATTACTCTGGTAGTATTTCACTTGCTTAGACTAGTCCAAAAATATTTATGCCAACACAATTAAGTAAAGTATACAAATTCACTCTGTTTTGTTTTTAATTTCAATCATTTCAGAAAGGTTTCCCAATTTCAAAAATAGAAAGATAGAAGAGATAAAAAGGTTTCCCAATTTCAAAAACAGAAAGATAGAAGAGACAGAAAGGTTTCCCAATTTCAAAAATAGAAAGATAGAAGAGAGAGGTCAGATTATTGAGAAAGAAACAGAGTCTAAACCAATAAACCTGAGGCCTCACATAATTATTGCAGCATCCCTACTCGTTACAGGAATATTACTCATGATTGCTAGCATTATTATGATCATTGCATACTGTAAAAACAAGAAGATGAAAATATCTCAGACTGACGAAGAATCTGGTAATAGAAGCTTTTCGGATGGAACAGTTCCTAATAATATAAGGTATATCATTAAAATGTTCTCATTAAAATAATATTGTTTCTAGTACATAAACTAAATGAGTTAGGGCACACACTGGTTAACACAAATACAAAAGTTTGAGGCACATGCAATAATATCAATGATGTGGATGACGATTGTGAACTGTGGCTAAGAAATTTTTTTTTTAATCTAACTAGCATAATGTATTTATTTAAACAAATGAAATGGTATCAATATACTTGTAAAAATAATGAAGTATTAATGTCATTACAGATAATTATCTTATGTTTATTGCAGGAGAAATGAAGTTGCCCCAATAGGATGTTAGATATGTATTATATAGACAATATTATTAACATTAGATAATTTAATTATTGTGTATTTTTTTGATAAAAATTTATTGGGGCAATTTAAATTTGTAACTTTAACTGGTTTTAACATGAAGAGATCATAGAAGACGGGGTTTATGGGTATATTATGCTGAAAAGTTGGGACTTACTATAAAAGTATATTAAATATTAAGAAAAAGTAATGAAGTTGAAAACTTTTTGGGGGTGTGCGAGGACAAATTATTTTTAACGCTTCAAGAAAAGAACAGGTAAAATTAGATAAAATATTTTAATTTTCTGTATATAATCAATCACTTAATGTATTTGCTGTATTTAAAATACTACAATCATTTTAATTATTTTGATTGTATACAGAAAATTAAAATATTTTATCTAAATTTACCTGTTCTTTTCTTGAAGCGTTCTTCTCTTCTTCTTTTTCTTCTTCTTGTACTTTTATTTCTACTCCACCTCTCTTCTTAATCTTCATGTTCTTCTTCATTATGTTGTTTTTGTCCTTCATTTTCTTCTTTTTTCTCATTCCTTTTTTATTCACATCAATTGTTCATCATTTCTTCTTGTTATCTTCTGTGTCTTCTTCATATTCATGTTCTTTTTCCCGTTACTCCTTTTTCATCTTCTTTTCTTCGTCTTCATGCAATTTTTCTTTCTTTCCTTCATTTCTTTATTCTTTTTCCCTTTACTCCTCCTCCTTCTTCTTTTTCTTCTTCTTTTTCTTCATCTTTTACTTCTTTTTTCTTGTTGTTCTACTTTTTCTTCTTTTTTTTTCTTTTTCTTTTTGTCTTCTTCTTTCTTCATTTTCTTCTACT
>WLWD01003527.1_pt1 | contig 20775 bp, 15 predicted proteins | sample 6712731 | NCBI WGS metagenome assembly WLWD01 (sample SAMN12718690, study PRJNA576275) | sponge metagenome | isolation source: marine sponge | host: Mycale hentscheli | place: New Zealand: South Island, Marlborough, Capsize Point | collected 2014-11-01
GTTGAGGAGGACAGCAGAGAGTCAGTTAGTAGTAGCAAGTCTAGTAGAGAAAGTTATTTGATGGAGATGGTTGAGGAGGACAGCAGAGAGTCAGTTAGTAGTAGCAAGTCTAGTAGAGGAGGTTATTTGATGGAGATGGTTGAGGAGGCAAGCAGAGAGTCAGTTAGTAGTAGCAAGTCTAGTAGAGGTTATTTGATGGAGATGGTTGAGGAGGCAAGCAGAGAGTCAGTTAGTAGTAGCAAGTCTAGTAGAGGTTATTTGATGGAGATGGTTGAGGAGGTCAGCAGAGAGTCAGTTAGTAGTAGCAAGTTTAGTAGAGGTTATTCGATGGAGATGGTTGAGGAGGTCAGCAGAGAGTCAGTTAGTAGTAGCAAGTCTAGTAGAGGAGGTTGTTTGATGGAGATGGTTGAGGAGGACAGCAGAGAGTCAGTTAGTAGTAGCAAGTCTAGTAGAGGAGGTTATTTGATGGAGATGGTTGAGGAGGCAAGCAGAGAGTCAGTTAGTAGTAGCAAGTCTAGTAGAGGAAGTTGTTTGATGGAGATGGTTGAGGAGGACAGCAGAGAGTCAGTTAGTAGTAGTAGCAAGTCTAGTAGAGGAGGTTATTTGATGGAGATGGTTGAGGAGGCAAGCAGAGAGTCAGTTAGTAGTAGCAAGTCTAGTAGAGGAGGTTATTTGATGGAGATGGTTGAGGAGGCAAGCAGAGAGTCAGTTAGTAGTAGCAAGTCTAGTAGAGGAGGTTATTTGATGGAGATGGTTGAGGAGGCCAGCAGAGAGTCAGTTAGTAGTAGCAAGTCTTACCGACTTCTTTATTTGTCTTCCCCTGAAAATATTTCTTACTTTGATATGTACATAGTCATTGTTGCTATAGAGTTGTAATAAACAATCACAACTTTCACAACATTTAGATCCTTCCTTTAGAGCTGATTCATGAGGTTCTTTAAAACAATCACTTAAATCCAGAGTTAACAAACTCTTATGCTGCCATCCACTAACTAGACGTGCTGCACTATCCATATCAATATTGTTATCAGCAAGAACTAGTTCCTGCAGGTTCTTGCAACCCTTCATGATATCAAGTATAACAGATACAACATCATGTGAGATTCTAGTATCTACGAGGGCTAGTACTTGTAAATTACTACAATATTGAAGTCCCTCAGATAAACATTTCACACCATCTGATGCAATAGGATTATAAGAAAGTCTTAACACTTGCAGTTTACTACAATATTGAAGTCCCACAGACAGACACTCTATACCACGTGAACTAATGCCATTCCTACCAATGTTTAGTTTTACTAGTTGTGTGAATTTCTTAAGTCCAGCACTCAGAATTGCTATACCATCATCACCTAATCCAGTAAGGGCAAAATCCAGTGAATGTAAAGAATCTCCACATAGGGCAGCTACAAGTGTAGACATGTCTTCTGGACTTAAACTACTCCCACTTATATCAAGACATTGTAGCTGATGGTTACGCCTAATCACATGACTCAGAGCAGGCATGCATGAATGGAACTGATTACATTCTAGCTTTAGTTCTATTAGACTAGTGTGATCCTTCAGTCCCTCTGCTAGTGCTGCAACATTTTCCACGTCGTTCTGCGTGAGATATAAGTGACGCAGTTTCTTACAATGGCCCAACACTTTATTAAATGCGTCAAAATTGCTACCGTGACAAACAGGCAAGTTAAGAGTGTGTAGATTGACCCAAAACTCAACATTACTGCATAATAAATCAAATTCCTCTTGATCAATATGGCAACCAACTAAATCTAGAGAGTGTAGTTTCGTGGAACACTTCACTGCATCTAATATAATACTCGTGTGATATCTACTATTTAATGCCAGACTATGCAAAGACTTGCATCCTTTCAGACTGTCACTAATAAGCTGTGCACTAGAAGAGCTAATCAATATACCACTTGTATACTCTACATGGTGAAGATAAGGCAAATGCTCAATAATTCTACACTGAGTTGTTACAGTATCATCATCATCACAAGCCTCACACACTATTCCTCTAACATTCTTCACTTGTTCTTGTTCAGCCACTAGTTTTTCAATGTTATAAATGTTTTTTCTAGACAATTTCAATGCTGGTAAATTCCCACAGTATAAAGCTCTCCTCAGAGTATCTATGTCTGCCTCATTGACATCATCCCATGATAGAGTAAACACCATGTTTCTTACATTAGCTCTGGCTCTGTGCTCTAAGACTCTCTCAATACCCTCTTCTGTAATGTTCACATTATGAAGATACAGATCTAGGCTAGGTAGATTCTCTGTAGCTTTAGCTGTAGCTACTGCTCCTTTATCTCCTAGACTATTCCCCTGCAAGTCCAGTCTTCTCAGACTGGTACAATGGACTAGTGCATTTGCTAATGCTGTGGCTCCTGAGTCACCAATAGAGTTACACTCAATAGACACCTCCTGTACCACACTGCATCTTGCTAGGCAGCCAGCTAGTGCTATAGCTCCCGAGTCACCTATTCTGTTAAAGTCAAGAACAAGCTTCTCCAAGACTGAAGGGTTCAATGTGCTGGCCAGTATCTCTGCTCCTTCATCACCAATACAACAATTAACAAGAACTACTTCAGTACAGTGAGATAACCTCTCATGAGGGAGAGAAGGAACTGTCTCAGAGTTATACAAGTGTAGCCATGACAGATCACTGTCCTGTATGGCCTGGCAGCCAAAGGCATAACTCAACATTTTCCTCCACATCACATGGTTGACAGGATGACCTTCATCGACAGAATAAAATACTCGTTGTATGTTGTGACTGCCAAATGTTAATAGCTTAAGAACGTCTTCAGGATTAGAACAAGGTACTAATCGTAGAGAAATGGTCAAGACCTCTAGGTGAGGTAGAGTTATTCCACTAGTAAGACATTCTATTGAAGACTTCTTTAATTTAATGTTGGTTAAATTCAGCTCCTCGAAGAAAGGCAAGTGATGTAACAGAGTATTCAATGCCTCATGTTCATACACACGTGCTTGTAGACATCTAATTGACTGAAGTTTGTCACTGCTAGCCAATGAAGCAAATAACTTGACTCCATCACTGTTCCATGTACAATAGTCTAATATCATCTTAGTAACTGGTTTAGTACACTTGGAGATGACATATGCTAGAGCAATAGAGTCTGTGTAGCTAATAATACCATCAGGAACATCAATATTGCCATCCCTTACCACAGAGTTACAAAAGTCTACATGCTGGGACTCAAAGGCACATTGAATTTTCAAACGGCTACCTATTCTATTAGAGCTACCATAGATACCTATAGTGTAATAGCTACCATAAACTAGCTTGGCAGTGGCAGAAGATGGAGATAATCCACAGTAAAACTTCACAACATTCCTCCAACTCCAATCATCAATTATCTTTCTATTTATTCCTTGAACTTCACTAATATAGAAAGCAGCCAGAAACTCTTGAAAGGTAAGGTGATGGAAAGTGTAAAGGTCTTCACTGCCATAATATTCAGAGGTACGTTCTACTGTTAAAAGACCAAGATTAAAATCACTCAAGAAAGAAGCCTGGATATCACTTTTCCTGACTACTTGCTGAGAGTTAGTCATCATATCAAATGCTAACTTGCACACAGAACTGAACAACGTCTTCTCCTCCCCTCTCAGTTCCATTAAAGACTTAATTTTTGACAGACCTTCACTTTTATTAGCTTCATGTCTCAATATAGTGGCTATTGTAAACTGCTCGTAGATTTGTGTTTCTGTTTGGGGAATGTCACCTTCTAGCTTACTGAACAAGAAACATATCATGGCTGCATGGACTGGTAGGTAGCACATGTGAAGAACATTGGGATGCTGGTGTAGGTACTCCTCCATTTTAATATTCATACCAGAGTTAAGGAAGGGATAAGACCTCACATAGCTATAGATCTGATCCTTATGAAACCCTATAACTTCTAGACGTGCTTTACATAGTTCTTTTAATTTTTTCGTAGCTACAGGGCGTGATGCTACTATGACCATGGAGTCAGGAAGAAGTGTGGTATTGAGCAACTCATCAATTACTGAGTTTTTCTTTTTCTCAATAGGATACTCATCTAGTCCATCTAGAATGAAGCACGCTCCTTTACCTTTACATTTCTGGAGGTCGTGTTCAATTTCTTTATTACGAACATTGCCATAAAAAATCTGGAGTAAATCTAGCAAACTCTTATCTTTCCCATTTTCATTTGCTAATCTAAGAGTTACTAGAAACACCATTCTGGCTCCTTGTAAGACTTTCTTCCCCTCAGCCCAATCTCTAGTTAACTTGTGAACTAGAGTTGTTTTCCCACTACCTGGACGACCTTCTACTAAAAGCAAACCTCCTTCTCTGTACTCTCTGAACACTTCCTCGTACTCTGCTACTTCCTTGCTCTCTAGAATGTCGTCCATGTCTCCACGAACTGTGTAATAATCGTATAAACCCTTTTTTTGATGTCTGACAAGAACTAAATTAATAATATCAGAATGAGCCGTGGGCGGCCACGAGTCTTGAGCTAATTTTCTCTGTTTAATAGAGTAGAGTTTCACCAACTCTCTTTTTTCTAGAGGATATATGACACTCAGACTTATCTCATCGCTACATTCAGTCTCACTGCCTCGACTAACTCTACAAGAATACTTCCCTTCTGTACACTTACTAGCTTTATTGATGTAAAGTATGTTACTACACACACCAGAGAAGTCAGCTCCATCCAGTAAAGGCTGACCATCTTTACTCCACAGGTAAGATTCACACCCACTGCTACTGACTCGTACCTCTAGAAGTGTGGACTTATCCTCAGCTACTTCAGTGTCACAAGACTGATCACTTATTTCAAGTTGAGGACTTGCACTAACTGGTAAAGTGTCTCTCGACTGATGAGTGGCCATCTGCAGTTCGTGTGCTAGTACTCTTTGGTTGACTATGTCACTGGCTAATGCTTCCTTTAATCTCCTGAGAGTGGCAGGTCTGGCTCCCTCATAGTCTGCCTGGACATATGCTGTGAGAATATTGTTTAATCTGCTCACACTTGCTTTACCTTCGCCACAATCAACTAGCTTGTGTTTGGGAATTTCCAGTGCAATACCTATCGCCTCCCACGCGTAACTACCAGATGTAAGACATTGGACTAAATGTGGGACATCTTTCAATGCTGTTTCATCGTTTCTATCTCCACCACAAGTTGTGGATTCCTTAGCCACCTCCCTGTTCATAGCATCACACTCATCTCTCACTCTTCCTCCAAGTCTACTCAATACCTTAACTAGTCTGTTGTAGACTTTGCCATCATCCCTCACCCTTTCAAAAACATGCTGTAGCAAGTACCTGACCTTGACTTCTTGTTCCAGGTGGTCTGGATCTGGGTCCAGGGAAGCAAACTTGTAGCCAGAGTCTTCAGAGAGAACCTTCTTCTTGAATAGATCTTGAGATAGCTTGTAAAGGTCAGCAGTATCTAGTATAGACTCCAGCTCCTCCTGGTGCTGAAGCAACACCCACCATTGAGTTTCAGAAGACATAGTTGGAGAGCCAAACTGCAAACAGCACGCAATACAGCCACGCCCTTAGTTTGTGTTCGCTTACTATATACTACCAATGCAACAAAGAAACAAATAAACAAACCAACAACCTAAACTAAGCAATGCCGTCCTGGAATGGAGGGAGAGTAGGGAACCTGTGCAGCCACAGGCAGTCGGTCCCTCTCCACAGCGCTGGAGAGCAGGGAACCTGTGCAGCCACAGGCAGGCAGTCCCTCTCCACAGCACTGGAGAGCAGGGAACCTGTGCAGCCACAGGCAGGCAGTCCCTCTCCACAGCACTGGAGAGCAGGGAACCTGTGCAGCCACAGGCAGGCGGTCCCTCTCCACAGCGCTGGAGAGCAGGGAACCTGTGCAGCCACAGGCAGGCGGTCCCTCTCCACAGCGCTGGAGAGCAGGGAACCTGTGCAGCCACAGGCAGGCGGTCCCTCTCCACAGCGCTGGAGAGCAGGGAACCTGTGCAGTCACAGGCAGGCGGTCCCTCTCCACAGCGCTGGAGAGCAGGGAACCTGTGCAGCCACAGGAAGGCAGTCCCTCTCCACAGCGCTGGAGAGTAGGGGACCTGTGCAGCCACAGGCAGGCAGTCCCTCTCCACAGCACTGGAGAGTAGGGGACCTGTGCAGCCACAGGCAGGCAGTCCCTCTCCACAGCGCTATGGCCAGTCTCCTGAATAGCTGCTCGTGCAAATACACACTACTTCTAGTTAATAAAATCCTTTCGCTGCTATCTTTAGCTGAGCAAGAAGCCATTCTATCAGAAGTTACATGCATATATGGCCTTCTTAGATATGATTGAGTTTCAATAGTGGGTGCCAGGTATACATGAGTCTTCTCTATGATCAAATTATACTGTGAATAGAAAATAATGAAGATGAGGAAAAAAAAGAGAAGATGGCAGTGTTGGTGGGCGTGGCATCACAACCAGTCCGATTTGACGAAGCAGTCTATTCTCCCACGTCTTCATCTCTGTCTCCAACATACCACATGAGGAGGAATCCGATACTCAGCAACCCTGTACCCAACAAGTCTCCTAATGCCGTCAGGAAAGGGATAGCAATATTGTCAGGATCATAGCCCCGTTTCCAAATGAAGTGCACCAACCAATCAGCCACCAGTAAAAGAATAATGACCTGCATAACAACAACAACAACAACAATAATGTCTAGTGACCTTTGAAAGTTGTCAGAGACGACAGTTTCCCCTGACTGACCTGCAGTAAGGCACACGCCCTCTGACTGACCTGCAGTAAGGCACGCGCCCCCTGACTGACCTGCAGTAAGGCACACGCCCCCTGACTGACCTGCAGTAAGGCACACGCCCCCTGACTGACCTGCAGTAAGGCACACCCCCTCTGACTGGCCTGTAGTAAGGCACACGCCCCCTGACTGACCTGCAGTAAGGCACACCCCCTCTGACTGGCCTGTAGTAAGGCACACGCCCCCTGACTGACTGCAGTAAGGCACACGCCCCCTGACTGACCTGCAGTAAGCACACGCCCCTGACTGACCTGCAGTAAGGCACGCCCCCCTCTGACTGACCTGCAGTAAGGCACGCGCCCCCTGACTGACTGCAGTAAGGCACACACGCCCCTGACTGACCTGCAGTAAGGCACACGCCCCCTGACTGACCTGCAGTAAGGCACACCCCCTCTGACTGACCTGCAGTAAGGCACACGCCCCCTGACTGACCTGCAGTAAGGCACACACCCCCTGACTGACCTGCAGTAATGCACACACGATGTAGCCGCCATAGAACAGGAGAGACTGGGTAGTATGGCCAGCTCTCAGAACATCAATCACAAACAAGAAGATGAGAGAGCCGGGCAGAGCAATGGACACCAACACACGTGCCGTACGAGCATGAATACCTGCATGGTCACACACATACATACTAGAGTAGTGAGCGTGTCAAACCAGACTAGTTATAATTCACATTACAATTACAAAGAAAATGTCAGAATCAGTATATAAAATAATAAAAAATTACTCGTGCTGTTTAAACCACCCAAGGCAGTTTATGTCATAACAACCACGTAGCTTTGGGATGACTAAAAAAATAAAATAAAAATAAATAAATAAATTTTAAAAACATTAAAAAAAGGAAATTTGAAGTTATGTAGTTAAGGGTGGCCGCACACCGCCTACGTAATTTTTTTGTTGATGGTGTTATGCATGATTACTACTATTACAGGGGCTTCTCCACTACTACACAAGGACAAAGTACCTACCGAAGGCGTCGCTCACTAATTTTAGAGCGAATCTGGAGGAAATATCGGGGCCTGGTTATATAACTTTGTAGCACTTTTTTGGAGCAGTGCGGTAAGTTGGAGCTCCGCAATTTGGTGCACTACTAGCCGAGCCGATACTCTACTGCAAGACGAGTTCTTTTCCATTTCAATATTACTTTATGATTTATTCGCAATTATTTCTATTTATAAGATATTGAAAAATTCTCATTGTGGTACAGTTGATCACTAGAGACATAATTACTATATAGCATTAGAACAAACCAGGTTAAGAAAACTGGAGAAACATGCACCGCCTGAGGCTACTATAACACAGCATACCAAATCTTATCATTGTACACTCTTTATACTGGTGCTGAACTCAATACAAACACACACACACATGTATCTGATATCTTGACACACACACAAAGATGCCACACCTCCACAAAAGAATGTTTTATGAGCTCCATGGTATTTGTAGGCGGGGTTTGAGACAATATGTCCGGGACGGCCGAGTTGATGAAGAGACGTTGAAATACGACTAGCTTGAACTGCCACTAGATTACCACCCACACCTAACACACAAACATACACAAACATATACACACACAAACATGCAATAAACACACACACATACACTTAATTAGAGTTAACCATTGTAAGGCTACTCCCCCAACCCACCCCTCCTGTAAGACAAAGATCCCAACGCACCACCCTCCCAACACACCACCTCCACCCTGCCCTCCCAACACACCACCTCCACCCTGCCCTCCCAACACACCACCTCCACCCTGCCCTCCCAACACACCACCATCCACCTACCCCCCAAACCCCCACCTCCACCCTAAGGAAATCCCCTCCCCACACCCACCTCCACCCTGCCCTCCCAACAACAACCCACCTCCACCCTCCCTTCCCAACCACACACCACCGTCCACCGCCCTCCCAATCACACACCTCCACCCTGTCCCTCCCACACACCAACCTCCCCCCCCTCACCCTTTCCCTCCCCAACACGCCACCTCCACTCCCGCCTCCCCACATACACACCTCCACCCCCCGCCGCCCCCTCCCGCTCCCACCGACCCACCTCCACCTTACCCTCCCAACACACCACCTCCACCCCGCCCTCACCCACCCCAGCCTGGCGACACCATCCCCCCCTCCTCTCGCAACGCCCCCCCCCCTCCACCCACCCCTCCACCCCCACACCCACCCCATCCCGCCCGCCTCCCTCCCAACCCCAGGTGGCCCCCACTTCCCCCATCCCCCCCCCCTCCGCCCATATCCACCCCAGCCAAGGGTCCACACCCACCCCCACCACCCCCCCCTAGACTCCCCCGCCCCCCCCCACAACCCCCTACACTTCGCAGCGCCCTCCCTCCCAACACCCCACCTCCACCACCCCCCTCCCCTCATTCCCCCGCATCCCCCCTTTCCCTCCACCACACCCCTTCCAGCCGCGCCCTCCCCCACACACACGCGGATGCCCCCCTCCACCCCCTCCCTACCCCCCCCGCCCCCCCTGGAAATCCACCCCCCGCCCATCCCCACTCACCGCTCCCCCCCCTCTCGCCTCCCCATCACCACCCCCCCACCTCCACCCTCCTCCTCCCGGGCCATATGTTAGTCCCCGCCCACTTCCTTCTTACCATTGATAATAGGAGAATAAACTGCAATACCTTTCCATCGACTCACGGCTTTAGATAACACCCACCCTCCACCACTATAAACACAAGTAAACAACAACAACAAACACAAGTAAACAACAACAAACACGGCTTTAGACAACACCCACCCTCCACCACTATAAACACAAGTAAACAACAACAAATACGGCTTTAGACAACACCCACCCTCCACCACTACAAACACAAGTCAACAACAACAAATACGACTTTAGACAACACCCACCCTCCACCACTACAAACACAAGTCAACAACAACAAACACGGCTTTAGACAACACCCACCCTCCACCACTACAAACACAAGTCAACAACAACAAACACGGCTTTAGACAACACCCACCCTCCACCACTATAAACACAAGTAAACAACAACAACTAAATTTAAACAACAAACACGAGTGAACAACACCAAACAAGTAAAACAACAAACACAAGTCAAGACTTAGCTATAGAGAATCTAACACTTTGTAAGCTACAGTTCCATGTTACTACATAAGAGAGAGAGAGAGGTTCTACTGACCTAGACTAATGTACCTACACACACACATGCATGCATGCATGCATGCACAGTGACGGTACTCACCTGCTGATGAGCATGGCGGAGATGACGGGCAACCAGCCGTAGAAGAGAACTGAACGAGTACTTGAATTCTTGTAAGCCAGCAACATACACACTGGAATCAGGAGCAGCAGGAAGACCAGGACACTGCTGGACCGTGCTACTATAGGACCTACAAACACAATGAAGGAGAGTATCACACAAATACACCCTCAACAGTCAATAAAACATGGTTTAGTAAAGCTAAACTTTTTATTCAGATGTTCAATGTGTGCAGTAACCATTCTGGTATAATATGGTCCAATCTAATACAGCATGTTCCCATCATAGTATGGTCCCATCTAATCAGTACAAGATACAGATGTGTTGGTATAGCTAGTGTTAACTCACTAGTAGATACACATGTGTTTATATAGCTAGTGTTAACTCACTGGTAGACACAGATGTGTTGGTATAGCTAGTGTTAACTCACTGGTAGATACAGATGTGTTGGTATAGCTAGTGTTAACTCACTGGTAGACACAGATGTGTTGGTATAGCTAGTGTTAACTCACTGGTAGACACAGATGTGTTGGTATAGCTAGTGTTAACTCACTGGTAGATACAGATGTGTTGGTATAGCTAGTGTTAACTCACTGGTAGACACAGATGTGTTGGTATAGCTAGTGTTAACTCACTGGTAGACACAGATGTGTTGGTATAGCTAGTGTTAACTCACTGGTAGATACAGATGTGTTGGTATAGCTAGTGTTAACTCACTGGTAGACACAGATGTGTTGGTATAGCTAGTGTTAACTCACTGGTAGACACAGATGTGTTGGTATAGCTAGTGTTAACTCACTGGTAGATACAGATGTGTTGGTATAGCTAGTGTTAACTCACTGGTAGACACAGATGTGTTGGTATAGCTAGTGTTAACTCACTGGTAGACACAGATGTGTTGGTATAGCTAGTGTTAACTCACTGGTAGATACAGATGTGTTGGTATAGCTAGTGTTAACTCACTGGTAGACACAGATGTGTTGGTATAGCTAGTGTTAACTCACTGGTAGACACAGATGTGTTGGTATAGCTAGTGTTAACTCACTAGTAGATACACATGTGTTTATATAGCTAGTGTTAACTCACTGGTAGATACAGCTGTGTTGGTATAGCTAGTGTTTAACTCACTAGTAGATACAGAATGTGTTTGTAAGCTAGTGTTAACTCACTGGTAGACACAGATGTGTTGGTATAGCTAGTGTTAACTCACTGGTAGATACAGATGTGTTGGTATAGCTAGTGTTAACTCACTAGTAGATACAGATGTGTTGGTATAGCTAGTGTTAACTCACTAGTAGATACAGATGTGTTGGTATAGCTAGTGTTAACTCACTGCTAGATACAGATGTGCTGGTATAGCTAGTGTTAACTCACTAGTAGATACAGATGTGTTGGTATAGCTAGTGTTAACTCACTGGTAGATACAGATGTGTTGGTATAGCTAGTGTTGACTCATTGGTAGATACAGATGTGTTGGTATAGCTAGTGTTAACTCACTGGTAGACACAGATGTGTTGGTATAGCTAGTGTTAACTCACTGGTAGACACAGATGTGTTGGTATAGCTAGTGTTAACTCACTGGTAGATACAGATGTGTTGGTATAGCTAGTGTTAACTCACTAGTAGATACAGATGTGTTGGTATAGCTAGTGTTAACTCACTAGTAGATACAGATGTGTTGGTATAGCTAGTGTTAACTCACTGCTAGATACAGATGTGCTGGTATAGCTAGTGTTAACTCACTAGTAGATACAGATGTGTTGGTATAGCTAGTGTTAACTCACTGGTAGATACAGATGTGTTGGTATAGCTAGTGTTGACTCATTGGTAGATACAGATGTGTTGGTATAGCTAGTGTTAACTCACTGGTAGACACAGATGTGTTGGTATAGCTAGTGTTAACTCACTGGTAGACACAGATGTGTTGGTAATAAGCCAGTGTTAACTCACTGGTAAGATACAGATTTGTTGGTTAGCCAGTGTTAACTCACTGGTAGATACAGTGTGTTTGGTATAGCCAGTTTTAACTCACGGTAGATAAGATGTGTTGGTATAGCCAGTGTTAACTCACTGGTAGATACAGATGTGTTGTATGCCAGTTTAAAAACTCACTGGTAGATCCATATGTGTTGGTATCATAGCAGTGTTAACTCACTGGTAGATACAGATGTGTTGGTATAGGCCATGTTAACTCACTGGTAGATACAGATGTGTTGGTATAGCCAGTGTTAACTCACTGGTAGATACAGATGTGTTGGTATAGCCAGTGTTAACTCACTGGTAGATACAGATGTGTTGGTATAGCCAGTGTTAACTCACTGGTAGATACAGATGTGCTGGTATAGCCAGTGTTAACTCACTGGAAGATACAGATGTGCTGGTATAGCCAGTGTTAACTCACTGGTAGATACAGATGTGCTGGTATAGCTAGTGTTAACTCACTGGTAGATACAGATGTGTTGGTATAGCTAGTGTTAACTCACTGGTAGATACAGATGTGTTGGTATAGCTAGTGTTAACTCACTGCTAGATACAGATGTGTTGGTATAGCTAGTGTTAACTCACTAGTAGATACAGATGTGTTGGTATAGCTAGTGTTAACTCACTGCTAGATACAGATGTGTTGGTATAGCTAGTGTTGACTCACTGGTAGATACAGATGTGTTGGTATAGCTAGTGTTAACTCACTAGTAGATACAAATGTGTTGGTATAGCTAGTGTTAACTCACTAGTAGATACAGATGTGTTGGTATAGCTAGTGTTAACTCACTGCTAGATACAGATGTGCTGGTATAGCTAGTGTTAACTCACTAGTAGATACAGATGTGTTGGTATAGCTAGTGTTAACTCACTGGTAGATACAGATGTGTTGGTATAGCTAGTGTTAACTCACTGGTAGATACAGATGTGTAGGTATAGCTAGTGTTAACTCACTGGTAGATACAGATGTGTTGGTATAGCTAGTGTTAACTCACTGGTAGTTACAGATGTGTTGGTATAGCTAGTGTTAACTCACTGGTAGATACAGATGTGTTGGTATAGCTAGTGTTAACTCACTGGTAGATACAGATGTGTTGGTATAGCTAGTGTTAACTCACTGGTAGATACAGATGTGTTGGTATAGCTAGTGTTAACTCACTGGAAGATACAGATGTGTTGGTATAGCTAGTGTTAACTCACTGGAAGATACAGATGTGTTGGTATAGCTAGTGTTAACTCACTGGAAGATACAGATGTGTTGGTATAGCTAGTGTTAACTCACTGGAAGATACAGATGTGTTGGTATAGCTAGTGTTAACTCACTAGTAGATACAGATGTGTTGGTATAGCTAGTGTTAACTCACTGGTAGATACAGATGTGTTGGTATAGCTAGTGTTAACTCACTGGTAGATACAGATGTGTTGGTATAGCTAGTGTTAACTCACTGGAAGATACAGATGTGTTGGTATAGCTAGTGTTAACTCACTGGTAGATACAGATGTGTTGGTATAGCTAGTGTTAACTCACTGGTAGATACAGATGTGTTGGTATAGCTAGTGTTAACTCACTGGAAGATACAGATGTGTTAGTGAAGATGGTGGTAAGAGGTAAGTCTGTGCTTGGAGTGAAGTCGTCTTCGCCACTCCCACTTGAGTTGATGATGTCACTGGGAGACCACGGGACAGGAACTGACCAGGAATAAGACTCCGCTGGAGAGAGAGAGAGAGGAGTGGGTAACAGCATTGTTTATGACAACAGACATGCCTCAACAGAGGGTGTTGGTCTTCAGCCACAATAATATGTCTATTAGATAGCCAACATCCTGGAAGGTCCAGGATATATAACTAAACAGTAAGCTAGTGCCACAAGTTCCCCAGTCACTATGGAGATGTATAAGAACTATCTACTACTACTAGAAACGTTGTGATTGAAAATCAAAACAGACGTGAGTAGTCCATTAAATTAGTCTTAAAATTACCTGTACCACGTCAAGAATGACTCTTCGCAATCATACTACTAGAAGGTTTGTCAGGAATTGCATTCTATCAAACTTGTCCTCACACATTCTGGAACCAAGCCTCAATACTGGACTAGTACCAGTACATGCTTGCTACATGTGTGTGACGTCGTCATGGAAACAGCGATACCTCACTTATAGAGGCACTTATACAACCCAGGACAGAGTAATGGAAATTCTCAACTGAAACAAATTAAGGATATGTTATGTAGCTTCACCAGTGGAGCTATAGCATCTGGACTTCCTCAGGAACCAACCCACCCAGGTGAACCACAACAGCTGACATGAAGAATTAAATCACCACTCTATCAATACGCTGACTAACTCTGTAGTTCTTCCCCATTTGATCTTTAAGAGTGTATATTCATGAACTATAGTATGTCCACGTTGAGTTGGCGCGACCACAAATGTGGCAATAGAGAAATGCACTTGGCAAAACCGGAAACCGGAAACCAATTAAGGTCACTTGACAGCAGTAGCTCAAACACGCGAAAACGTCGATGCCCACAGTAAAAACGGGGCGGGTCAAAGGTCCGCATTATTACCGTAAGTTTACCTGTTGAAATGAAAAAGAAACTATGGCAGTTTCTACCGCGGCTGTATTCAATACTAGTGGTGTGCTTGAGCACAAATGGCGAGCGAGCCTAAAGACTATACTATTTTTATTGACTTCAAACACTGAAGCTACTGAAAATAAGGTCAAGTTTTTAAATTTAGCATACAGGGTAAAGGGATTTCAGTGCCATAGTAACAACTCTCTGCAACTGCTTGAATTGAAGGAAAAAACAACAACAACAAAACAATACACGTTATTTAAAAGTTTTCTTTGTGATAGTCTTTAGCTAAGTAGTGGTTGTAACACACAATGCTTTGACACAGCTGGACATGCACCTACACAGACTTACCTTCGCAGTAGTCTAGTGGACAATGTATTTTCAGGTAAATACTGTGCGCACGGCTTATAACCATGACAAAGAGCGCATTGACTTACCACCGCCACTAACTCGATTAGAAATGGAAGTCCCTTAAGTTGTCAAGTTTTAACTGTACCGGCAAAAGAATTCAAAACGGTAAACAATTCAATTTCTAGGGTGATACGGGTACTGATCGATAAACCAGAGGATTCTTTTTAGTGCAATTTGGGACGGGGTCGACAACCGAACTAACACAAAAACGCGAGGGTCAAAGTACAAAAATGCCTTACGTACGTCCATACATATATACAAATAAATAAACTAGTGGTGCGCTCGAATAGCGCAAATGCATGGCGAGCGAGCAGACTCTTTTTACAGAAAAATAGGACAGAAATTACATCTAACTGTAGTGCACAGTGTAACCCTTTCCATTCTCAGTTAGCATCAGAGAATCTAAAGTCTCTGATACCAGACTAAACTAACAGAGTTACCTGAATAAACTTCGAAAGCAGTGGCAAAGAAGCGCAGCTTGACAAAGACTTCACAATTGTTTCAAGAAGAGAGTAGCTGTAAACTTTTTGGTTGAAACAAAGTTGCGTCTGTAGCAGGATTCTCCGCGCTCGTTAATTGAAAAATACTGGAACTGTGAACGCTTTACCTAACTTACGTAATTAGAAGCGCGGGCGAAAACAGAGGTCTCACGTACCCCATAAACAGATAAATAAATAAACTAGTGGTGTGCTTGAGCACAAATGGCGAGCGAGCCTGATAGTTAGGTAACATAAAACTAAGTATTGTTACTATGTTTTAGCTTAGTTCATGCAAAAACTATAATAGCCGTTATGACTTTATTTCAGCAAACAAATACAAAATCACTCTCTTACCTGATTAATGGTAACTTTTGTAGTATCAAACATCTGCCATTCTGATAATCTCAATTACCAGTAACTCTTGAACAAGCTCTCAGCTACGATAAAAAAATAAACCAGTGTTATTATTTGTAATTTTAGCTCCGTATCCCCCCTAAAACGGCGAAGTTTTGAAATTAAGTCTGGAAAAGGGTCTTCAATGCCATAGTAACCGGTCGAATCAACTTTTTGTTTCTTGAAAAGCAAGCGTTTTCGCAGAAATTTTCTCACACTTTGGAGCTTTAAGTATAAAGTAAGGCTTGCTTAATCCTGCAGTTTCAGAATAAACTGGGGTCAAGCCTAAAAAGCCGTGTTTTTTGGAGAAAAAAGTTCCCCGCGCGCGCGTTTAATTACATACGTACGTCCAAACATATTATATACAAATAAATAAATAAATAAATAAACATCCCCGATTTTCGATTGTGTTACCCCTGTAAGTGTCTCGCTCGCTACGCTCGCTCGCCAATAAATAAATAAATATAGCGAAATCTCGATTGCGTTACCCCTGAGAGTGTCTCGCTCGCTTCGCTCGCTCGCCAATAAATAAATAAATAAACTGACATCCCCGATTTTCGTTGGTGTGACGAACTTCTGAAGTACTCAACAGTAATGTGAAGAATCCAGTACATCACCTACACTTTAGCTATGGGCACACACATTCCAGTATTACTTTGTCCTTCACACTGAATCATTCATATCATTTTATTCATGATTTTACTGTGTTTTCTATCTACTTGTTAAATTTCAACTTTTTTTTAATTATACAAAAAAAATTGACATAATTAATATAATTTTATAATGACATATACAATATATATTATATGATTTTATGATGACATGTCGAAATTGTGGTAGATACAAGCAGCAGTTGAATTTGGAGGGTGGTCAATAGCATCCCCATAACCATAGAGAACTGTACCTATATAGACATGAGGAGTAATGGACAGCTAAAGTATAAATAGTGGCATATAGAGTCTATGATGAATTGTATATCTTATTATCTTGGTTAGCAAACATTAAATTGGCTGAGTTTCTAAATAAATAGGCTCTATTTAAACAGGTAAGAAAATCTGAGTGACAAGCAACCCGTGATACAAACAAACGTACCTCACACTGTAGCTTGCTCTTGTTAAGTAGCCTTGAATAGCAACAAAGTCCTGAGCCTAAAATGAAACAGAATGTCAAGCAGAAGGGTAGAAACGAAGTCACCAAACTACGACTGCTTTTTGTTTACAAATTGTCTCTGAGGTACTGCGCACGTGGTTGACCTGGTTTGAGCGCGTGACTAAATCCTGCCGCGTGTAGCCCGGGAAACGTGTGGTTTTATTTATTCCCATAGACTTTTCTATTGAGTTTTGGAACTGCACTTTCCCGCTGGCTTTGAAGTTTTTAAAGGAAATTTTCTGGACCGCTTCGGCACGAACTTTCGAATGGTACAAACCCTGGAAGCGTAGCTACTTCTGTTCAAAAGTTATTAACGTTTTTCACCGCGCAACTCAACTTGGACATACTATAGTGCATTAACACACTGTCAGACCGAGTGAGCCTTCAAAAACTACAAATTGCACTAAAACTCAAATTAGGCGGGTGCGAATTATTGCAGCTGACGTCATACACTCAGAGAAGTACTGACCAATTACTTCCTTGGGTTGTCATGACTACATGTGCCACACATTCACCTAGCTATGTTTACGATTGCCTTCTTCTGCCTTGCATCATGTCACAGTCTAATTACAGCCGCTTTGCCTACATTCATGACTCCACCCACCCACCACATGACGATATGAATTCAACCAGTGCTGTATTCACACTGACAGTGAGCTAATCCATTAATACACTGACAGTGAGCTAATCCATTAATATACTGCTGGTCAGCACCTTGTCTGCTTCACTCAAGGCTATCCAGTCTCCTGTTCGCTAGCATCCATTAGAACAGAGCGTGACTGAATACGTCAATTTGATTGGTCCATTGCTTGAATCTAATTCACTTAGAATCACGCCCGGCAGCACTTAGAAAACACTTACCGGGGGCTACTGTTACAACTTATTGCCAAGAAATATAGTTTTGAAAATACCTTAAGTATTATATTTACTGCCTTTGTGAAGCTCTGACAAATTCTGATGCTGCAGTCTGGCGCCTTATTGGAGCAGTTTCTAAATCCCACAATTTCCCATAGTACCTCACTCAAACATTTTTAGAACCGAAGGATATGCTACAACTGTACCGCAGTGATAGAACTGTACCGCAGCGATAGAACTGTACCGCATTGATAGAACTGTACCGCATTGATAGAACTGTACTGCAGTGATAGAACTAACAAGTATACAGAATTTTGCCCGCTCATCCTGCCCCAGTGAACCTTGAACCAAGGTGTCATTAACAATGAGAATGCAGGAAGAATATAGCACACATGAGTGTTTAAAATCAAGCCTCTTTTTTTTGTTTTTTTTGTTTGTTGTTGTTGTACTTCTTCCATGTACCTTTGGTGATTGCGCTGTATTGGTGATAGAGGATTATGTCGTAGTGCTTACCAAACCTTTTACCAAACCACTACGCCAGTATGCGTTCTTGTCCCAAACGTAAGGCAAAATAAGTGCCGCACATATAGCAATAGTGTCAACTAATGCTCGTGCACAGTGTTCTCCAAGCAAGCCTTTCTCCCACTATAATTCTTCTACATCCACAGCTCAAGATCAGGTCACAATATTCAGTATATACTTGTTAGGTAGTTGCTTCAGTTCATCACTGCACTACAATTTTAGCACCTTCTGTTCTAAAAAATGTTAGAGTGCAGTACCATGGAAATCTGTGGGATTTAGAAACCCTCAGGCTCCTAGTAGTGTCCTTGCTACGCTCTGACGCTACAGCCGGGGCCTTCGAGTTTCTAAATCCCACAGATTTCAAGGTACCGCACTCTACCTATTATGTAGCATGCACAAGCATGCACACGGTAGAGGAAAGAATCAGTCTGTCAACCAATCAATCAATACATAAAAATAAAAAAAATATAAGGTTTAAAACTACGATAAGCATGTGTGGGCTCAGGAGATCAAATGAGCCAAAGAATTGTTAAATATCCTAACTCTTATCTCTGCACATGCCCCACCCACCTTATCTCCACATGTCCCACCCACCTACCAATGCCACGCCCACCTTATCTCCACATGTCCCACCCACCTATCTCCACATGCCCCACCTACCTATCTCCACATGCCCCACCCACTTACCTCCACATGCCCCACCCACCTATGTACCTTACCCATTTACCTCCAGAATTGTAGAATGCCTGAGCAAATAGAGATAGCAGGCCAAGGGTCACAAGGTCACCCAAGCTAGCCGCAATGGGCGTGGCTACATTGTCTGGGTTGACGTGGATGAAGTGTGAGAGAAATATAACAAGAATCATGACTAGTCCGAGAATTGCACTGGCTATGGAAGCCGCACCCATGGCCGATGCCCCTAGCAACAACTGGTGGAAGGCTGTGAGGTCCACGCCCAGCACGATAGAGAATACGGTAGCCAGTCCAGCGACAACCAACGCCTGAGCCTAATAGTGACATAACAGCAAGTAACACATGCATAACAAACATGTAACAAGTAACATGTGCACAACAAACATGTAACAAGTAACACATGCATAACAAACATGTAACAAGTAACACATGCATAACAAACATGTAACACAAGTAACACATGCATAACAAACATGTAACAAGTAACACATGCATAACAAACATGTAACACAAGTAACACATGCACAACAAACATGTAACACAAGTAACACATGCATAACAAACATGTAACAAGTAACACATGCATAACAAACATGTAACAAGTAACACATGCATAACAAACATGTAACACAAGTAACACATGCATAAAACATGTCACACAGTAACACATGCATAACAAACATGTAACACAAGTAACACATGCACAACAAACATGTAACACAAGTAACACATGCATAACAAACATGTAACAAGTAACACATGCATAACAAACATGTAACAAGTAACACATGCATAACAAACATGTAACACAAGTAACACATGCATAACAAACATGTAACACAAGTAACACATGCATAACAAACATGTAACACAAGTAACACATGCATAACAAACATGTAACAAGTAACACATGCATAACAAACATGTAACAAGTAACACATGCATAACAAACATGTAACAAGTAACACATGCATAACAAACATGTAACACAAGTAACACATGCATAACAAACATGTAACAAGTAACACATGCATAACAAACATGTAACACAAGTAACACATGCATAACAAACATGTAACAAGTAACACATGCATAACAAACATGTAACACAAGTAACGACCATAGCAAGAAGAGACGCATGTAATATGTTGGCCACACCTTACCATGCAAGACATGTATAGCTAGCATGACATGCTATATCTAGTGCTTGCCTGAATGAGAGATAAGTTGCCCCAGGTCAGTCTCCATGCATTCCTCCAGCTACTCAGTTGACCCACATTAGCCTGTCAACACACGCACACACGTACATACATGAACCAGCCATGCCAGTGGAACAACACGTGTGCTACTTACAGCAGTGGATAGTCGAGATGCCAATGTCATCTCCAGGTTCCCCTTCAAACCAAGCAACGCAGGAATCAAGATAAATAACTCGTTAATGTTAGTATAAACAGACCAGTGCTGCAAACAAACACAAGAATAAAAAACACAAGAATAAACAAACACAAGAATAAACAAACACAAGAATAAACAAACGTGAAGCCAAATAAAAACACAACAAATTTGACAGCAACGCTGAAGTATGTCTTAAACATACTAACACCCATCGTCCTCTCCCTGTCCCCCCACCGTCCCCTCCCTGTCCCCCACCATCCCCTCCCTCTCCC
>WLWD01004716.1_pt1 | contig 20763 bp, 11 predicted proteins | sample 6712731 | NCBI WGS metagenome assembly WLWD01 (sample SAMN12718690, study PRJNA576275) | sponge metagenome | isolation source: marine sponge | host: Mycale hentscheli | place: New Zealand: South Island, Marlborough, Capsize Point | collected 2014-11-01
TATTTTGACGTACGTATACATACATATATATATCTGAAATCTCAATTGAACACGACTGAGAGTCAGCTTCGCTCGCTTCGCTCGCTCACTGAATTAAAGTCACACAGGTTTTACTCTACAATAACCCACACACTCCTATGCTTCTACCCTCAGTTGACTCCAGCACTAGAGGAGTGTGGGAAGCTGGTTTTATAGCCTGGAGCTAAGCCAGTAGAAGCAGCTGCCAGTGCACCAGCTGCAATTTTGCTCTGACATTCTCAGCTAATAATTACATATCATACTTTCTTCTAGAGAGAAGCTGCTATTAGAATACACTAACCTGACAGAGTTCCCTTATACACTCCATTTTGAATAGCAACCAGTAACTGTCCAGTAGACAAGACTGCAGTAGCTATGTATCCATTATTAAACTTCTGACCTGGTCCATCTCCCTCACTAGTAGTCTCAATCCACTTCTCTGTCTTGTTGGAATAAATTCTAACCTTAGAATAACCATCTATGCTGATTAGATTCGATAAGGACGAGGCAATACGGTAGGTGTCAATAGGTGTGGTTACTGTCCTCCATATTGTTAGTGGAGTTGTCCTGCCATTACTAGCAGATGCTATGAGTGACTCTAAACTGCATATAAATAGAATCTCTCTCTTGTTAGCCCCTCCTGTGAAATAGAAGTTGCCTTCATGGAATGTTGATCGCATGTTATAGCATGAAGAAGGAAGTGAGTCTGCAGTCGTCCAATGGTCGTTGAGTAGAACTTCTACAACATCCAAGTCCTCATCATATGAGACACTCCCACCAGCCACGACCAGGACCTCTGGTGATCCTCCACTGACTGATGATACTCTATAGCGAGGAGTAGGCATGGCACGCAGCGATGGCTTCCAGTCTAGACCAGTAGTACTAGTCAACAGAAAGTTAGTGAGTTCCCAAGTGGAGGGATGACGTCCACCAACTAATACAAACTTAGACTGGTAGGTAGTTAGGGACGAGTATTTATATGGTGCACTAGTAGAAGTCCATGAGTGAAGGTCAGTAGAGATGCGAAGTGTGTGATAACTATCCAGTAGTATTATTGCATTCTGTAGTACTGCACATTGTGTAGGCAGGACATACTCACTCCAGTTATGGCAGTGCTCCCAGTGAAGTGAGGCTTGAGAATGAAGGAGATCTTTCTAAATAAAAATAAATAAAAATACATGTTTAAATGACAAGCAAACAAAGAAACAAACAGCATTAATTGCTTTTTTACATGAGACTTAAACATGCAAACACACAAACAAACTTCATATCAGATAAACAAAATATACATTAACACACAAACTTATTGATTTTTTTTTAGCAATGCATATGCCATATAAATATAAATATAAACCTTTTTTGCTAAACTGTAAATAAACACATAGAGAAATGGACACGCGTACTATTAATATTAACTCTGGGACATACAAACACACAAACATACACTTTCTTACACAATGCTTAGATACATAAACATAATGTGATATTAAAAATAAAATAGTTAGCAACATTACTGAAATAGAAAACAAACACACAAACATACAATATGTAAAATGCAAAAAATATGTGTACACAAACGACCAATAACAACATGATCTTACAAACACACAACAGAGAAGAAGAGTGCTTTTCCCTGTTAAAATATGTACAATAGGCACTAGAAAAAGTTTTGAACAGCTGGAGAGTGTAAAAACAAAGGAAAAAAACAGTACAAAGATCGGTAGTCGACTATTTCATCACATCGTCAGAGACTATGTTATCACATCATCAGAGAATATGTTATCACATCATCAGAGACTGTTATCTCATTGTCAGAAACCGTCATCACATCATCAGAGACTATGTCATCACATTGTCAGAGACTGTTATCACATCGTCAGAGACTATGTCATCACATCGTCAGAGACTATGTCATCACATCGTCAGAGACTATGTTATCACATCGTCAGAGACTATGTCATCACATCGTCAGAGATTGTTATCACATCGTCAGAGACTATGTTCTCACATCGTCAGAGAGTATGTTATCTCATTGTAAGAGACTGTCATCACATCGTCAGAGACTGTCATAACATTGTCAGAGACTGTTATCACATCATCAGAGACTATGTCATCACATCGTCAGAGACTATGTCATCACATTGTCGGAGACTATGTTAAAATAGTGGTATGACTGCACTGGCCGCAGCAGTTCCAATGTCCCTGGTGGAATACACATATTCAGAATTATTCTTATTTGTACTTGTATCTAACATAGCTCCTTCCACTTTGTAAAAGTTATCTACATCCCTGATTAGATATACAAACACTGGATCTAGTAATTAGATAAATAGACACTGGATCTAATAATAAATACTGGATCTAATAAGCAACTGGAGTAATTAGAATAGACACTGGAACTAATATTGAATTAGATAAATAATAAGCAAACACTGAATCTTGCAATCAGACAATAAACACACACTGATCTGGTAGATAAAACTGGTTTTAATAAGCAAAGTACTAGCTATGCGCGCTCACCTCCTTACGAACTTGAGGCAGACCTTCCGCCATGCATAACCATTTCCCACCGCGGTCTTCAAGTATGAGGGGCTTTTACTGCTACGTTTCCTACTTTAAATATCCGGACTGACCACACCCAAACACGGAATTTCACAACAAGGTAGGGTCTCATTTACTGACCGGACTGGACACGATTACTGACCGACTTACCTTTGCGTAGTTAGCGTTACGCTGATGTTTGCGATACGGTTTCATAGGTATATGTGATTTCCGTGGCAGCAATGATTAATCACACTCCATAAATAATGATGCTGTCACAAGAAGCAGGTAAGGAAAATACCTCTCTACAAGGACTACACTTGGGGGCTATCCTAAATTTTCTATGTGGTAAATTATGTATGCTGGTTGTTGAGGAGAGTTAGTGTAGTATATTTCACTTCTTCCCTATCATTTATAACCTTTGCCATGCTTAATAATCACATAGTTCTCATGATAGTGTGTGCAATAAATAATTAATCTTGAGTGTAACTGGAATTGCCTTTGACAGGTGCTTTTATTGGTGAGTCCATACTGAGGTGGTTGGTAGTCTTTGTCAAGTTTGTCAGCACAATGCAATGAACATCAAGCAACCTAATGCTTCTGAGTAAAAAATAAAAGGATGCACTGTTCTAACTCCAAGAAAATAATTAGCAATAGCTATATTTTAATATAATCTTTGAGAATGAATAAATTGGTTACTCAGAATCACTATGTGATAGTTGACATTCTATAAGATCTGTATGGTGACCATAATAGTAACTCTAGGTTTAACCCAATCAATCATTTGCACAGATCCTCTAATATTGTAAACTATTGGAGTTAGCTTATTGCAGTAACTAAACAAAATTCACTTATTGAAAAGTTACAAACAGTAACCATACCCCACAGTAGTGTCATTTAGTTAACTAAAACTTAAACCAAAGACCTGTAGAAGACAGCCAATCACATTGAAACAAAAACTACTAGTAGAATGGAGGCCTCCAAGGTGCTCAGCACTGAGATCTTACACACCCACTTAACGTGCACCAATTCAAAAAAGCTGTGCAGTTGAGGGTCTGGAGTAGTCTGGCGCAGCCAGACCCTTTACTGGAGGTGTGCTCTGGAGCATGGTTAAACGAGTTACAGATAAAATTACCTCCTTTATCAGTTACTAAAAGGACAACTTCTGGGAGAACCAGGGTTGTGATTCTACCCTGAATCCCAGTAGGAGCAGTTTTCCCGCAGAAGTTGGAGAAGTTTGTGCAGAGCGATGTGCAGAGCACCTTAGCTAGTAGGAAGCCCTACATGAAGTCCTTCCTGAGAACCTCCCTACTCTTCATCGAGTAAACCAAATGAAAGCAGTGGAGTCATGGACTAAGATTTGATGTCTGATATGCTCAGAGTTGCAATTAAATCTTAAGCATTGCCAGAAGATTCACTTTGTGGATTTTGTGCAGTCAGCAAAGCTACTTACCACCAATTACAGTTTGGCCCCAAAATATTTCTTTGCCAGCAATGTTACGAGATTTCACATAACAAAACAAATATTTTTCATGTAGGAGAAATTTGAAAGGTAAATGTAGATAACCACCTACTGAATGGTACCACATTAAGGCTATCATGCTTGAAATATATAAATTAATCTAATATATATTATTATTAGAATGGTGAATTCCAGCCAGTAGCTGCTGCTAAAACAGTGAATGTCCGAGGTCATACGTGCACATCTGTTACATTGGTCCCCATTTTCTGTATTTCTGGAACTGGCAAGTATTTTGTTTTACTATATGTATATACCATAAAGAAATTGCAAGCCTAGTATATATCAAACAGTACTATATTATCACATTGCGCTGCTACTAATATGCCTCCAGTACATATAGCTATATATATATATATATATATGTATATGGTACGTGACACCATGATAGTGTTCATGAGAGTGTACAGCTGGCAACACTGTTGCTTCTTTATAGTGCACACCAGGGGCGGATCCAGGGGGGGGGGCCCTGCCCCCCCCCCTCCCTTACACACACACCACACACACCGACATGTGATACACACAAGGCACAAACATGTAATACAGCCAGCATTTAATACTTCTTTCTGTGGTTAGTGTACTTCGTTTACACGATGACCACTTACCCATGCTTGTGCTGGCATTCTACTAACATTGCTTTATGATAGCAAGATTGCCAGTTTGTAATGTGAAAATGTCAAAGAGAGTTCAGTCTAAAGATCCAATTCAGAGCTCGACCTGTGGCAGCACAAATGGAAAGCTGACTCTGAATTAGCTGTAAGCCTTTGTACTCCAGAGAAAAGCCTAGTACATGCAGATTGTGATTTCTTTCCCAATATTCACACTCTTTTATGTATAATGGGCACATTGCCAGTTACAAGCTGTGAATGTGAACGTTCCATCAGCATGCTCAAATTGATCAAGACTTCACTGAGGAGTAGTATGGGACAAGACCGTCTTAATAGATTGGCAATGCTATATTACCACCGTGACATTGAAATTACTTCAGAGGAAGTGGTGGATGAATTCTCATCCAAGACGGATGGTATTATGACTATATAACTTGCTTCAATAAATTCTTGACTAATTCTTTATTGTTGTCAGCGAGTGTAATTTTTTTCGTGTATGTAACAAATTGAAATATTCAGAAAGAAACCAAAAAAAATTAATTAGTGGGTGTGATAAAATGGGTGTGGTCAAGTTTCCACTTAACTTTCGGCCCCCCCCCCTCTATAATGCTGCATCCGCCCCTGGTGCACACCATAACCTAATGGCTGGTTATGTAGAACAATATTGTAGCAATATTTTGTGATAGTGCATTCATGGATTGTTAAATATTAACCTATGGTTTAAGGGTATACTTTTCTTCAAGCAATAGCACAACTTACTACTATTTGGCTATGCCTTGTGCATAGTTGCCAAGTTTATGAAACTAATTTTAGGTACAGGTAAAACCACACCCATCTTAGTGAGCCACACCCAAAATCACACCCATTTTAGTAAGCCACACTTAAACCATGCCCATTATCAATAGACCACATTCCTTTCAGTTCCAATTTCAAAATATATTTTTTATTGGTAGTGAGTACTTTGTGTGTAGCTTTTTTTACAGTTAGTAAGCAGTTGATCATTAAACAGTTAAACTGGAAAAGCGTTAAGGATGCCCTGCCACCAGAAACCGAGGCGCTTAACCGCAAATTGACTGTTTTTGCTATGTCTTTATATTTCTTTTTCTGTGTACTGTGGGCTTACTTTGTTGTTACAGATGGAATGAGCACCAACAGAGGACTCCAGCAAGCCAAATATGAAGAATGAAGACCCGTCTGGGACCGCGATACAGCTCTGCACACCGCTACTATTTGGTGTTATTTCGAAGCGGCCGAAGGAACTAGCGTGCTCTTTTTTTTCCAGAGGTAGCTAGCGGGCTTCTTCGCAACATTACAGAGCCATATTTCTAATAAATATCTATATTATTCTGTTTTTGTAAATAGTAAAATTTTCGTGCCGTTATACTCCTGCGTTATTCTAAAAAAATCTCTCTGTAACTTTATTCTAAGGGGGGTATGCTGCTTGTGCGCAAAATTTGGATTCAATTCAATGATCAATTCCACGAAATATCGATTTATATTTTCAAGTTGACTACTGATTCGCTATTTTACCCCGCCCCCATAACGTTGAGCTCCGCGAATGCGCAATGTATTGGTAAGACAGCATAATCAATTGACTAGTGGTAGCTCTAAAAAGAGCCCATTTTTAAACAAAAATAAGAAATACAATAATGAGCCGTGAGATTGCCGTTGTAACTTTGGAAAAGGTTAGTCCGGCGCAGAAGTAGTGACGGCGTATTTCCAATGTTGCTTTTGGCGTATTTCCAATGTTGCTTGGAGTTGGTTGCTCATTAGTGAGAGCGAGTAGTTCTGCACAAATTTCAGACTTGTAGGTGATAGGGCTGAAGAATATAGCGGTAGCAATCCCGACAGAAAGAACTGAAGTGATGATGACGGAGTCTATACCAGCCAAATCTGAATACAATGTTGGTGGAATAGTAGGAGCTGGTACCAGTCAGGATGGAGTTGGTCACCGTTGAGACAGAGTTTTGAGCTGCTCTAATGGCTTCACAAGTAGAGCCTCATTCCGTACCCTGAAAGTATAATAGAAGGATGTTATTTGAGGTGACTGTTTCAGACTAGTACACAACAGTTATACAGTTATAGCTCGGGACCCGTTTGTCCTCCTGCTTCGCGGTAACCTGTAGATTTTTTTGGCGCCAAAGTTAATTGATCCGCGTAGAAATTCAGAGCTGGCCACGCGATGCGTGAATAGATTGCAGAGCTGGCAGCTCCGGTACAACAATAGGCTAAGTAGTAATTCCGGTGCAACAATAGGCTAAGTAGTAATTCCGGTGCGGTACGTTGCAGATCTGATAATTCCGGTACTGTACCGGACGTTCCGGTACACTTGGCAACTATGCTTGTGCAATTTATGTTATTCATGTTATTGATATTATCCCTTTCACTGGTGAATTTTTGAGTTAAAAATCATAACAAGCACCCAACAACCTTTATCATATGGTTTCTTATGTATGTATGTATGAGTTACAGATTTTGGAAACCACAAAATAAGCCTTGCCTAGCAACCAACCACAAAACATTAATTAACATTTGGAAATTAATTTTGGAGCGTATTAAGTTATGATAGAATGATTGTTATGGAATCATGAAATTACTGGAGTGTTGACTCTGAAGCCAACCTCTGATTTTACTGCATCAGATTTCTATGAATCACTATTAATGTTTGATATCACTGCTTCGTAATTACCATGTAAGCGATTAAATAACCCAAGGCATTTAGTTTGAATGAAGTTGATACTTGATAGTTTGAGCATTTCCAATTCTATGAATTTTTTCAGTTACATCATTGCAGCTAATATTTACTTAAAAACTGCCTTTGTAAACGATACTTTAAATGACAACCAAATAAAGCCATTTTACGGTGCATAATAAATGTTATTTGGTAATCTTATTTCACATACTACTTCCCATTAGAAGATCGGCTGAAGTTTCTAGTTGAGGGGGGGGGAGGGAGATGCTAATAACAAAACTATAATAAGCTTACATAACCGTAGGTATAGTACTACTATAAAATATCTAAGTCCAGCTGGAATATCAATCAAGAGTGTCTGTATACAATGCTGCTTGATGGACAAAAATTTTAATGGGTTAATTGAAAGATGCTGCATTACATAAGTAATTAATAATATTGGAAGCTTTATTTGGAATTGTTTATATTACAGTATTATTGTTGTTGCTTTATGGTCTAACAAACTAGCATTAATAAAATATGAACTGATACTGCTAAATAAACTATTTTCAAATGTTAAGTCTACACAACAGAGAGACTATCATTATTTATTTATCAAAACTATCTTTTTTAACAATGTTAGGTGAGGAGTGTCAGGCACAATTTGCTACTTGCTCATGTGAGCCACTGGTTCTACCCTTGGCCAGAGCACGGCTGTGGCCATCATCACCTCAACATCCACATTTCACTTTTGCTTTTGAGCTTCTTGATTGGACAGAGGTTCTTCTGCTTGAGGCTCAAGCTTCACTGAATGACTTGTACAAAGCCCTGTACTTCAAATGTTCTAATATTATGACAAAGGTTGTTGTTGTTTTTTATGTCCAATATACTAGTAAGTAATTGCTTTTCTCTAATTTTTGGAACCAGAGAGATTTTTATTTGTCACTCATAGATGCATTTGAGGAGAGGTGGATGAAAGTGGATTTATTTATTTATTCATGTATTTATTTATTTAATAATTTATTTATTTAATTATTTATTTATTTATTTATTTTTCATGTTTTACCTATTTAGGAGTGCATCAAATTCCGGTAATGACTTGGGAGAGACGGAACTTAATCAAGAAGAAGTAGACTGTGAGGAAGGTATATTGGCAACCATTTATACATCATATTATAGTAGGTAAGTGATATGTATTGTTTTATAATAGTGTTCAGTAGGTCTCATGAACGGCTCTGAATTTCATTTTGTGGAAGAACTGTAAATGGGTGCAGTCAGCCATTTATTCACTGTTCATTAAGCTTTGTGTGCATGCATGACAGGGTTCTAGTTGTTGTCCTGTCTGTTTGTGTGTCTATATGTCTGTCATGCTGTGATTTTAGAGATACTGACAATTTACCATTGATTTAGGTAGGAACTTACTCAGAACAAAGATTTAAGATTGAAACACGCATCAAAATGTTGCACTGGACATTTTTAGTCCCATTGTGCCAGAATTTCTTATTTTTTCTGAAAAATCTGGTTATTTATAGGCTGTATGAGCGTAAGTGATTGTTGGTAATGCCCTCTAATCACGCCGTACTCATGTGGACAAATTAATTCTTTGCCGCCCATGGTAGTTTTGCATTAAAATTTTCTCAGCGGTTTGCCTGAGTGCTTGGAGTTTCCCATTAAAACTACTGGTGAGGTGAGTGTCGCTGGTAAGCAACTCTCATGAAGAAAGCATTAACGTCTACAGTTTCATTGCACGAGTTGCTTGACTTACTCAAGCTTTATATTGACATACGTGAACACACATATTAGCATTATTCATATTCATAATAAATTTACTTTTGGTCTTGGTAATAGCTAGTGTATAATAAACTCATGAGGGTTCGCACCCTTGGTGCTCCATTGCATTCCATTATAGTCTGTCCAAGTTGAGTTGGCGTGGTAAAAACCATTGATAACTATTGAATGGAAGTAGCTATGCTTCCGGGGTTTGTACCATTCGAAAGTTCGTGCCAAAGCAGTCCAGAAATTCCCTTTAAAACTTCAGAGCCAGCAGGATAGTGCAGTTTCAAAGCTCAATAGAAAGTTTATGGGAATAAATAAAACCACATGTTTCCCGCGCTACACGTGGTGGGATTTAGTCACGCACTCAAACTGAGCCAACCACGTGTGCAGTACACCTTAGAGACAATGGTAAACAAAAAGCAGTCGTAGTTAGGTGGCTTTGTTTCTACCCTTCTGCTTGACATGCCACAATTTTATGTCATCATAAAATTATATTAATATTATGTCAATTTTTTTGTATAATTAAAAAAGAAAGAAATTTAACAAGTAGATAGAAATATAGTAAAATCATGAATAAAATGATATGAATGATTCAGTGTGAAGGACAAAGTAATACTGGAATGTGTGTGGCCATAGCTAACAGTGTAGGTGATGTACTGGATTCTTCACATTACTGTTCAGTATACTTCAGAAGTTTGTCACACTATAAGAAAGTAAGAATACAGTTTTAATACACGCTAAGCACACAACAATCAGACTTACTTAAGGAGGCGTTCAGCCGCAGTCCTGCGGTTTTCTTACTCGAAGATGTGTGCTACATTAGTAGCTCCGGATCACCCCTAGCAACCTTCAGCCAGTTTTAGTGCACAGCTAGAAGCTCATATAAACAATAAACTACGAGTGATTAGTTATAACCGGGCATATATTGAATACAGCAGCAGAAAAAAACTGCCCCAACTTCTTTTTCATTTCAACAAGTATGTGTACATTAGACCCTCCCCGTTTTTACTGTGGGTGTCGATGTTTGAGCTACTACTGTCATGTGACCTTAATTGGTTTCCGGTTTCGCCAAGTGCATTCCTCTTTTGCCACATTTGTGGTCGCGCCAACTCAACGTGGACATACTGTAGTATCCAGTAGATTTGCTTTATGCTGAAAAGTTAACCGAGTACTCGAATTGAAGTTTCTTGTTGAAATTATCAGGGAGTGTCCCTTACCTGTTTAGGTTCTCTTAAGAGATAGCATTTACATCTATGTACCTTTTTCATTGCACAGCTTTATTGATACCTCATTGGTCTGAATAATGATTATAACTCTATAGTATAGTAGTGCTGAGGGTTCGCACCTTTGATGCTTCAGTTACTGTTACATTCCGTACAATTCAGACTGCATTGTCACTACATTAACATAAAGTGTTATTAACAATAGTCGAGCTCTGTCCAGAAACTCTTCCATGACTCTCTAATTATAATAGCAGTTCTTACTCTCTCTTTTACTTAACTATACTTTAGACTTTTTGCCTAATTTCTTCTGAATGACGGAGGTTTAACTCTCAGAGGCGTTTTTTAATATAATTGATCACTGTTTAATGTATTATATGATAAAAGGATGCTACTAGATAACCTTAAGTTAAAGAGATCTCCGGAGCTCTGGTTGTCTATGCTACATGCAAGTCACCAAGCAATGTTACCGGTTATGTTGTCGTTGTTTTTTTAAGTCACCACAAAAACTTCCACCTTAGACCCCCTGAGGAGGTCTCATGGCAGCATGAAGTTGAAGCATTGTGACAAGGATTCAGTTTTCAATGAAGGTGTCAATACTTAGTATGCAGCACACTGTTTCATTGAATGACTCTCAAAGTCTATTTAGTTTCAAATAATCAAATTGTCTGAGTGGGGCTATAGCACATGAAGTATGTACCAATTGATGAAACGGATGTCTTTGTTTTTGTTTTTTTTGGTTTTGTTGTTTTAATTTAAAATTGTTGTTGTTATTGTTGTTCTTGTCTAATAATTGAAGCCATGCTAATACAAATTCATAATGTGGTTCTGTCATGTGTGTGAATGTGTTTGTTTGGGACTGTGTAGGATACGTTTTAGGATTGATGTGATTACGTATTCTAAATGATGCCCATCTTATAGTACAGTTAAGATCAATGGCCATAACTCCACATGATATAGTGATCATAGAGAGAAGTACATGTATAGTTCTGAATCAGTACCAATTTTTTAATACTAAAAACTTCGTAGTGGTCAATAATAGATGCAATATACATTTTGATGAAATCATTATCGGTCGTAGATAAACTTATTATGTGACTTATCATAGGCTGCCAATAATTGACCAGAACTTTTACACTCACACACACTATATCTTCTTTCTCACGACAGAGTTTCCACCTAAGTAAGCCCTGAAGTTTGAACTTTCATTTGAGTGGTGGAACTCTTTGCAGATAAATCCCTGGGATATGTAGTGGACTCCCTCGAATTCTGTTATTGATGACCGATACTTATTATGATTTTACTTCAAATTGTATTGCTTTATTATTGACCACTACAAAAGAATTGGTATGGATTCAGAACTATGATCATAACCATATTTGCAATTTTGAGGTATTATCACATTACTCTATGAAAAAAAATTATCGTAATTGTGTGGGCTAATACGCTTTTGACTTTCATCATCCAAAAAGATTCCTGGCCCTGGAATCATTGAACTATTCAGAACTTTTTAGACTTTTTTTTAATTAATTTTTTTTTACCAAATATCCAGCTGAGAAATTTAGCATAACTGTCAAAGAATGCTACATAATTATGTCATACATTTGGAATACATATAGTATACTTAGTATCTATACACTGCATGCTGTGGTAAGACATCATCACGAATACATGGGTATACTCCAGCAACACATCTAGTACACATATAGTTTGGTATACACCTGGTGTAAAGAATATATGCACAGTATACTCCAGTATTGTGGTCTGTTACAACATCATATTCGGCACTATAGAGTCACTGGAGTATTTCGTGTGTATAACAAAAGTATACAGCTATACACTGGTGTATATTCAAGTATTTGCATGGTGTTGCATAGTTATAGAGTTCACTGTTGATGGATCCACTGTAAATGCATGTACCCAGTACAGCTATAATAATATGCATTAGTTTGTACAGTACACATACAATACAAAGTGTGGTGAACCAGCACCACATTCTATAAACATCAGCCCAATACCTATGAACATTTAACACTTACTCAGTAGTCAACTATTCTAGTTAATGCACACACATTACATCATCTGTAATTTCTATGTCATACTACATCTGAGCATGCTTGGTAGAATACCCATAAAAGGGCCTACCACCCATGTGCTAGCTCAGTTACGACCATGCTGCCTAACCTTTATCTGACTTGAACCTATAACAGGCTTGAAACTCCTGGGTTTAGGGTTGAGAGGAAGCTTTGAACTGCTTGGGAAGGTAGTTCTGTAACTCTGGTGGCAGCCTATTCGGTCTTGTCTCCCACCATAACTGGTTAAGCCTTCACAGCCTACACCACACTTGGTGCCAGCGGTGGTCCGACTTCATCTCCTGTTGCCGGATCTTTGGAGACGACCCCGACATCGAAACATACTCCTACGTCAACTACAAGTTTGTCTGATTCCTGTTCTTTTCAGAATCGGTTTCAGCGTCATCCTAACTGGTTTCTCGAACTTTGCTAGCTATTTCTCTTGTCACAATCATTGTCTTAAAATCTTCAACTGTATCGTCCGTTACTTCGTTACTATTTTCTGCATCTGTTGGAAGCAAGCAGCCGTATTACTGCGCTCCACTTCAGCCTATTGTTTTTGTAGACGCTATAAAGTCTTCAAACGATTTAGTCTACCGCTCCAGTTTTTCCACACTCCGGTTTGCTTACCTGACGACTAATTTGGATTTTTTTTAGGTTGGACCAAACGCAAGCTTACGGCCAGTATTGCAAGTTAAACTATATTACTGTTATTATTTATTTCATTGTTATCGTTGCCTTCATTGTTTGTTTTTCATTGCTGTTTTTTTTCATTGTTGTTGGTCCTTCATTGTTGTTGTTATTTTTTTGTGTTCTTATCTGTGTTGTACTGAACGCTGTTGTATTTTCCCTTTTAATTATTTGCCATTTGTCAGTCATTGTTATCTAAAGGCATGAATACCAGAAAGTGGACGGCCCCGTGGGAATCCTAATCCTTCACCTTTGCCTTCTGAAAACGCTATCTTCAGTGACTCTAGTTCCTCCTTGGCATTACCTTTGTCTTCAAATTCCTCTTCAGCTTCTCTTTCGGGGTGTGAGTCTTCCACCTCTACTGTTGTCCAAAATGATGACCTGGCTAACTTGGAAAAGGATAAACCTGAACTTCTGCCCTCCACTCCGCCTAGAGCCAAGCCCACTGACTCTTCCATGATTGCTCAAGCCAAGATATTGGCCAAAGAACTAACCACTACAGGTTTAGACCCTACCGTTCTTCTTCTGTCGAATCTTCTTGACAAGCAAATGGTGACATCTCAACCTATGTATGATCCTTCCGGTTCTCTAGTAAAATCCATTGGTCCTATAGAGCAAGGTGAGAATACTTTTGTTTTTCTAAACAGATTTGAATATGGGATGAAATCTAATGGTGTTCGTCCCTGTGACTGGATTAATATCTTGCCCAAACTCTTACATGGCGAATTTAAGGAAGCCTACTTTAACTGTATTACTAATACCACCTCCTAGACCACTAATGCGCTGGAAACAGTGTTATGGGTAGTAGTCAAACACATCAACAAACCATCTACAATGAAAAACTTTTTCTCATGCTTGTGTGCTAAGTCCCACAAAGGTAATAGAGAAGGATCACGATGCTGCAATTCTATAAACTTATCCATGTTAACACCATCAAAGGACAAGGAGGGTAATGACACAGGAATTAGCTTGTTCTGGAAACCAGTGCTGTCAGGGTTGGAGCTATGCTCCCCAGCTAGGACGTCAGAAGCTGAGCTGTCATGAATAGTGACAGACTTCGAAATGTCATCAAATGACACAGGGGTACATCCTTCTGATGCATGTAAGGCTTCAGAAATGTGTTCAGATAATTGGTCATCGGCTTGCATGGCTCTTGTAACAGTATTAACGGGAGAAGGATTCTGCTTGATTGAGTTAATCAACTGCACAAACTTGTCACGACCAAAATCTATGCCCAAGAGAACAGTTTTAGGTGGTAACGTAGGGCATGCTGCAAATCTAGCTACACCACTAATGGTGGGGATATCAATTTCAAGGTCATACACAGGCAAAGTAGAGGTAATCCGGGAGATGCCACAAAGAGATTCCGATGAAACAGGAGAAAGGTTTGAGGTAATGAAATCTGATGAAACGAGAGAACGCTTAGCACCTGAATCAACAATGACAGGGGTAAAGACACCATTAACGTGACCATGTGTAATAAAATCATCGTCAAACTTGTTCAATGGCTCTGAGTCAGGATTGGTGTGAGCTGGTAAAGGGGAGTGAACTAAGGATTCAAATTTTTCCACAGAATATGCTGAGGTAGGATTGGATGTTTGGGAATTTGGTTGATGGTTACCGGGTGGTTGAGATCTGGGGGATGGAGCTGGACGGGGAGTATTGGGAGGTGGGTTAGGTTGGGGTGAGGTTGTGAGGGTTGGTGAGAAGATTGGTGGTAAGAGGAGTCAGGGCACCTGTTGGCGTAATGTCCAAAGGCCCCACACTTATGGCATTGTACCTCGGAAATATCCCTTCTGGGCACTGGAGTGGGAGGGGTTGTAGGCGTTTGGTGATGAGACTGGTACTGAGGTCGAGACTGATACTGGTAATTTGAAAAAGGTGTGGAATAGTTGGAATGAGGTCTCTGAGAATTGTTGGAATGATGATGGTTAGAACCATGATGGAACACAGAATTTCTATGAGACTGAGAGTGATTACTATATCTGGGGGGTGAGTGAGAATTATAAGAACCAGGATGGTATGGTCTGTATGCACTATCAGCTGAACAAAGGGAAGAAGCACAATCCTCTACGAATGCTTGGGGCGAGTTGTGGTGTCTGTCAAGCACGGATTTGCATGCATCAATTGGCATGCCAGCAACAATGCCGAGGGCAGCTACACCTTGACAGATTAGATCAAGTTGGTCCTCAGTAAACACATCCAAAAAGTACAATTGTGACAACATTACACTATATCTATATTTCCAATTATTGAAAAACTGCATCACTGATTGGGAACCTGATTGTCTGAATTTGACAGGGAACGAGGAAAGGCAATTGTTTAACGAGTACCCGCCAGTGTTAAGGAGAATAGTCCTCATGCGATGGTCCTACTGAACTCAGACACAAAATTCTTGTTGTTGCTCATGATGGTCTCGGTCACGGTGGTGTCAATGTCACAAGAACACTCATAAATCGCCATTTTACTTGGCCCAAGTTACTTGATGATATCAGATCATACATCTCAGCCTGTCCTATGTGTCAAAAATTCACCAAATCGAACAATATCAAAGTACCACTAGTAGAATCAGAGATCATTTCAGAACGTGGTGAGAAGTTAGCCATTGACATTGTTGGGCCTTTGCCTAAATCTAAAGGAAATGTCAGATTCATTTTTACATGCCTAGAATTGGCAGCAGGATACCCCTTTGCTATCCCCATCAAAAATTATACGGCAGAAACCACAGCCCAGTGTTAAATAAGCATTATATCAGTACTTGGTGTTCCCTTAGAGATCCTCTCTGATCAAGGTGCAAATTTCCTGTCTACCACAGTCTCACACCTTTGTAAGAAGTTTGGTATTCATAAGATTCGCACATCGCCTTACAGGCCTCAGTCCAATGGAAGGCTTGAAAGATTTCATGGTACTCTTAAGAGTATGCTTTCAAAAGCCATTGCTGAAAAATCTGAATGGTCATCCATGATTGATCTTATCCTTTATTATGCTAGGAACATGCCTAACACCAGACACGGGTTTACTCCACACGAACTGTTATTCCTAAAACCTACACCATTTATTCTTTCAACCATCAAATCATTGTGGTTATCAGACTCTCAGAACCCAGTCAACGTCCCTCAATGTATTGCTGACCTAGACAAGCAGTTTGCATGCCACAATCATGTGGTCAAGACTTCATTACAATCCAAGCAGTCTTCAGACCGCATCAGCAAAGAGTCTGAATTAGTTTCAAAGTATCGTGTCGGTGACCTTGTGTTTAAACGCAACCCTGGTCTCAACAGCTGCTTAGATTCATCATGGGATGGTCCTTTCATAATCACTAGCCTTTTACCTCCCGTTAATTGCGAGATTGCCCCTCACAAGGCAAAAGGTCGCAAGAAGGTTGTGCATTTGAGTCAACTTAAGCGTGTGTCGGACAACACTGTATTGAGAGTAGCCGTAGTTGCTAATGATTTATCACCTCATTTTGACTTATCCCCTAGAACCCCAACCAAGATCGATTTGTCACCCAACCAGCAATCAGTACTTGATCATACTCTTTCTGCATTTCCTAACGTTTTCACTGATATTCCTGGCATCACATCCTTGGTCAAACATTCCATCATACTTACTAGCCAAACCCCAGTCTGGACACCTGCCTATACAGTCCCCCTGGCATATCAGCAACCATTTAGGGAAGAAATTGAGTCACTATTAAATCTGGGAATCATTGAACCATCGAATTCAAAATGGTGTTCATCTCCGCTTCCTGTCAAGAAGCATGACGGAGGTATCAGGATAGTAGTGGATTATAGGAAACTAAACCTGATTACTGTACCGGAGCCCTTCCTAATGCCTTCAATAGATTCCATCCTGGCCCAGATTGGCAATTGCAAGTTTCTTTCTAAGCTCGATTTACTTAAGGGTTTTCATCAAGTCCCTCTGGAAGACAGTACCAAACATCTCACTGCTTTTAGTTGTATGCAAGGGAAGTTTCAATACCGGATTATGCCGTTTGGGTTAAGAAACGCCCCCGCCACCTTCCAGCTGCTTATGCAGCTAGTGCTTAGAGGACTTGAATCTTACTCCCCATGGCATATATAGACGATGTCATTATTTTTTCGGCTACCTTTGATGACCACATTACCCATATCTTTTCTGTCTTAGGCAGACTTAGTGCAGCAAACCTTTCTGTGAAACAGTCGAAATGTTGTTGGCTTTATTCGTCTTTTGAATTTCTTGGTTTTGTGGTTGGAGATGGAAAACTCTCTATCTCTGAAGCTAAGGTTCAACACATCAAGAACTACTTGCCTCCAAAGACAAAAACAGATCTCAGAGCGTTTCTTGGTCTTGTAACATTTTATTCTAGATTTATTCCGTCCTTTGCTAACCACACTTCTGTTTTATCATCACATCTTAGACGTGACAGTCCTGACATCTTACATTATTGATACTGATAGTGACTTTTATCATTCCTTTCAGTGTATCATCTCAGAGATTGTTCATCATTCATCTTTATTTTTACCAAGTATAACTGATGTATGGTGTGTGTACACCGATGCCTCAACCAAGGGCATTGGTGGATGTCTGTGCATTTACAGGGAAGACAATTGGGTTCCTGTTTCGTTTTACTCGCGTCAGCTCAGTGCAAGGGAGAAAAATTACCCTATTGTGGAACTGGAAGCCTTGGCCGTTTTGGCTACAATTGAACACTTCAGATTTTACCTCTCTGGAAGACCATTTAAGATCTTCACAGACCACTCAGCCCTGGTAGACATTTGGAATGGACCGCCTCCGTCAGGGAAGTTAGCGAGATGGATTGAGAGATTATCAGACTTTGATTTTACAATCACATATATCAAAGGCGAAACAAACACCGTTGCTGACGCTCTATCTCGTCAGAGCTGGACTGCTCCTGCAGCTAACGTTGCAGCCGATGTTACCTCTTCACCTCCCGGTGGACGCTCGGCCTCTAGGAGAGAGGGAGATGTGGTGAACCAGCACCACATTCTATAAACATCAGCCCAATACCTATGAACATTTAACACTTACTCAGTAGTCAACTATTCTAGTTAATGCACACACATTACATCATCTGTAATTTCTATGTCATACTACATCTGAGCATGCTTGGTAGAATACCCATAAAAGGGCCTACCACCCATGTGCTAGCTCAGTTACGACCATGCTGCCTAACCTTTATCTGACTTGAACCTATAACAGGCTTGAAACTCCTGGGTTTAGGGTTGAGAGGAAGCTTTGAACTGCTTGGGAAGGTAGTTCTGTAACTCTGGTGGCAGCCTATTCGGTCTTGTCTCCCACCATAACTGGTTAAGCCTTCACAGCCTACACCACACAAAGTATAGCAACTACAGTGGCCAAAAACTGCATTATGCAGCAAATAAATTATGTATGTGAAATCATCCCCTATGCCATATGAGGACTTCCATACAGCAGTTAGGATCCAGTGAGCATTCAGTGAAACCTCTGATAGTGAACTATCTAAGTAAATCACCTGCTCTATTAGTGAACTTTCTGTTTGCCCCTATGACTTGTGAACTGATAGCCTGGTCCCAAATTATTCTCACTTCAGAGGTTCCACTATATTGATTATATATGCACATGTCTGAGAACTCTTGGGATATCATCTGACCCCAGCATCAATTGGGCGATCATACACCTCCTACAAATACATAAACTGTGCAATCCTACGCCCATGCATCACAGATCTTTGCCCCCACTAACTGGCCTTTATTAATATAATATTTGTGCTGTTTCTACAACATCATTCAACGTGAGCCAAAAATATTGATGGCACTATACATTACAACATGACCATTGTTTCTTTAGAATAATATGTTCGTCCTGCATGAACCATCCCAAATCAGATATCCAGAAATTCCACTCATCAGTAGACACATCCTGCTGTGATCCCAGACATGAATTGGATGCCGCTGTCCTGGAGTGATCCCAGACGCAACTGATGGTATGGTCTTTCTCTGAAGATAACATCAACAAAAAAAAAAAACAACAACAACAACAACCAAACAAAAACAAATAACAAACAAACAAAAACAACAACAAAAAAACAACAACAAAAACAACAGGAACAGAAGAAACAACAAAACAACAACAACAAAAAACAAAAACATCACTAACAAACATGGCACCCTAAATACACCATCTTGAAATACAAATCATTTAAAACAGCCCCCCCCCAAAAAATAAATAAATAAATAAATAAATAAACAGATGAACAAACTTAAAGAATGTGTGTGGGTGGATCAATGCTTTAATATGCAAGCATTTGTTCGAGTGCTAAAGGTTTAGTTGCCAACCATAGGCAATTCCCAGATCTATCCTGAAGTACTAATTGTAATATAATTTTGCTACAGCTACTTCTCGCAGTAGTAATAATATCTGCTTTGACTCCGCCTTTTCCGATGACTTTGAAAGTGAAGATTTGTCATTGCACCATTTCAGTATTGTTTATTGTTGTCAATGGAAAGATTAACTAGTGGTGTGCTTGAGCATAAATGGCGAGCGAGCCTTAAACCATACGTTTGAGGAATTATCGCTCATAACCAACCCGATCCTGAGGAGGAAGCCCTAGGGAGAGGGCGGCTATCTAGCAATTGCCGCCGTGGTTCAACTAGTTATGGTTGCAAAGATGACAGAATATTATTGTTTTGAGGGGGAAATAGTTTGATGACCCGACTATTCCATAAATCTCTGCATTACAAACTACTGTAGCGGAGCCCTGGATCACACCACCCTGTCCTTTCTTGCACAAAAACAAACAAACAAACAAAAAAAACAACAACAACTTAAATTATATTATTAAATATCATTTCACCTAACCATTTCATTCGCCTATTCCTGTTGAAAATTCTGCCAGGACATCAAAGGTATCTTGAAAAATCTTCACTGATCCAGTGCTTCTGGCATGCTCTATCTTGTACTATTCCTTCTTCATACACGCTTCACTGAAACACCCACCAGCCATCCAGCTTTGAATAGAGCATTTAAACGGGGAGCCTGAGCAGCACTAAATGCTTTCCACCTCTCCCTAACTTCTACCCTTCCTCCGAAGTCGGCAGCTTATCGCTACCGCAGCTATAATCCAACCATGCTGCTCTATACTAAGGCTTCCCAAACATAAAAAGGAGCTCACTGCGTGGGTGGAAAGCTAAAGGCCGTAGGAGAGAGGTGGTGTGGCTTTAGTCGGCACTTAGGTTCAAAAGTGATATAAAAGTGCCAGGTTTTTTAATCACATTTGAACGGAAAAGTGCCTGAACCGTGAAGTAATTAATATACAAGCGTGACCCTTTACCCAATCGCTGCAAGGTGAGAGAGAAGGAAAAGAGCGTGTTACTGCTGGTATGTGTGGAGGTGCTTGTGAGAGAAGAAGAAAAAAACTTGAAGGTTTGGTCTGCATCCATGCTAAAACAGTTTGAAGAAGTCTATCCCTCCAACTGCCCTGCAAGATAGAAATGCTCTTCTTTGTCATAGTTGTGAGTTTAGGCTAACCAATTGCAATGTTGAAAATAAAATGTACTGTTGATACTAGTAACTTCTAGTAGTAGTAATGATATTATAAACTTGAAAGTTCCTCCCACACAGTGACACTTGATGCTCTAACTTATGCAAGTTAGGAATGCAGTAGCAT
>WLWD01004998.1_pt1 | contig 20763 bp, 16 predicted proteins | sample 6712731 | NCBI WGS metagenome assembly WLWD01 (sample SAMN12718690, study PRJNA576275) | sponge metagenome | isolation source: marine sponge | host: Mycale hentscheli | place: New Zealand: South Island, Marlborough, Capsize Point | collected 2014-11-01
TGCAGTAAACAACTAATTAACACTAAATATGTAAATATACAATTCAATGGTTCATTAAGCATGAATGGTTGCTGTTCGCTACTGTTGTTTATCCTCACAGACATCCTGGATTCAAAGATTCCCTGTCACCACTGCCATGTCTCACCGGATTCAATTGTATCGAATACTTGACTCACATTGAATGATTCCCGAGGGCTTTGGTTTTAGGATTCAAAATGTAGCTAATATTAGACTTTATGCTTTGACTCCTAAAGATTAATTATATATAGCTTCAGCAATAAAAAATGACCTGATAAGTGGAACATATGTTTTGGGTTGCTTCTTGGTATCCAGCGGTTAGTAAAAAAAAAAATACTACAACAAGAAAGGTTTCAATGCATACAATATAAGTGATAAAAAATATAGAGAAGAATCACTGGTAAGTCTTAAAGCTTTTTTATCTAGTCCAAGAATTACTGAATTTGAGATCTATGTGGTGGTAGTAAAATACTTCAACAAGAAAGGTTTCAATGCATACAATAAGGATTGATAAAAGATAAAAAAGAAGAATCACTGGTAAGTCTTTAAGTTTTTTTTTCTAGTCCAAAAATTACTGAATTTGAGATCTATATGGTGGTAGTAAACTTGTTTTTAGACATACATTGAAGAACTTTTTTCTTGGTGTATCATTCTGGAGGTCTTGAAATTTCTTACATCGGGAACTTCATTAGAACCCAGTATAGCACAGGTAGAACTACAAGTAAAAGTCTTGTGATTAGATTTAAACTTGGGGTTTAGTCCACCCTAAATATATGTATAAAACTGCCTCTGATTTATTTTAAATTATCAAAGTTTGATGTATAAATCAATAGAAAATCTATAAAATGGATTGTTTTTCAGATAGCAAACTTTGGAATGGCACATAATGCAACCAACCAGCATTTTGAACGAGAATTTGGCAGATGGACAGCTCCTGAGGTAAAATGGTAAAATAATTTACATTATGTTTTATTTATGCTTAGCTTATACATTCATTATAACTATACTCATTAAGTTAGATGATTGGATCCACATATACTGTACAGTGTTGTAGAATTCTATTAATTAACAATAATTGACAACATTTTTTATCCTAGCATCTTAGGTATTATACAAAATGAGCCCTAAATATTACATCTCGGAAGCAATGTATGTTTTGTGAGGCCAAACCAACAAGCAGTAAATTTTCTTCCTCTAGTTATTAGTTGTCTCCTCAAGAATGCTACAGATAGTTTGATAGAGCTTTTTCCTTTTCATAATTACTACACTTTTTGTGATAAAAATCAATGAAAATTTTGGAACAAGGAAGTGTGCTTGGCTAATGTATAGGCACATAATTTGTATAGCCCACAGATAGCAATGGACTGACGAACACAGAGAAAGCGGGGGCCAGCTATAGATGACTATTAGCCTACTGACTATGCTAGCTAAGCGAAACCCAACTCAACCAACAATACACCAGAGCCGCTACAAACAAAGGATCCCACTACAATAAATAAGTTTAATTAAAATAGTGACTAGCAGACAGGTGACTGTCAGCTAGCAGAGAGATAGAACAAACTAAATGCACTAACAAAACTCAAGATCAAAAACTGAAAGAAAAGACAAAACCAATAAGTTATAAGCATGGGCATGATGAGGGTACATAGAGAGCAAGGGAAAGGAAACTTGATCAATACAATTAGGAATTAAGAGTTGAGGGAACAAGAAATTCAATCTATACAATTAAGGATGTGAATAGTGTAATTAGTGTAATAGAGTTAGTTCTGTCCTCTCCTACAACTCAGGATGAGCTAGCCAAGACATAATTATTATTTGTGATAAAAATTCCTAGGTCTTAATTTTATCTCAAGAATCTTGCCTAAAATGTATACTTTAGAGCCTTGCTGATGTCTCAAGAAGGGAAAAATAGAATGCCAAGAGAAAGGGTATTCAAATTAACTTGTCTAATTTTTTCCTGCAATCTTCAGAGAACTGTTATACAAAATATGCAATTAAAATACTAATATATTTCTTCATAATTTCTTTGTTGGCCTTCTTTTACTCATATGTATTCCCTCTCCTTCACAGGCTTTTTTAAGCAATACAGAATTAAAAATATTTAATCGCCACTGGTAATCGAACCTAGGGCCACTTGATTAACGCATAAATGCTCTGCCACTGAGCAACGACAACTAGCTGGCAAACAAACACTCCAATTCTGTATGTATACTGTTAAGGGGTTCTGCTATGTTACAGTCTCACTCTCAACAGACTAACCAAAATCCTCTTTTTTTTCAAAGATTATTTTTATTCGTTGAATTTTTACTCCAACTCAACAAATAAAAAGAATCTTTTGAAAAAAAAAGAGAATTTTGGTGGTCTGTGGTCTGTTGAGAGGTAGACTGTAGTATAGCAGTACCCCTAGTATAAATATAGAATTGGAGTGTCTGTTTGCCGGCTGGTTGTCATAATTCTGTAGTTTAAGAAAGCCTGTGAAACAGAGAGAATACACATCTAATGAATATATTTCTTATATTGGCATATTCTAGGCTGTGATTTTTGATGAATATTCCTCAGCTAGTGATGTATGGAGTTTTGGAATTGTAATGTATGAGATTTGGAGTGGAGGAGAAAAGCCTTATCAATACTTAAATAATTCTCAGGTGAATAATAAAACTACAATAATAATAATAATGTATTTTTATAAGCACAGTATAGATATTATGTATAGTTTTAGCATGCCTCTTATATGTCGTATTTACAATACATTGCAATATAATCTAAATTACGTCTTAATACTTCATTATTGTTGTTAAAAATTTAATCTATACATAACTAATTTTACTTTAGTTTTATATCTAATGAATTATATGCACTGGGTTTAAAGAAAATCAAATTTAGACCTAGTATTCCAAAGTTAGATGTAAACTTAAAGAAACTTTCGCAAGACATCAGTCTGTTTTTTTAGTAGAGTACTTATATGTATTGATAAATTTGGACTTAAAGTTTTGAAGATTGAAATGTTTTAATGAATTGAAACAATATATCAAAAAGCGACTTAGTTTAAATATATTTGATAATATGAAAAAATTGTGTGCATTGTGTAATATTCTTCAGGTGTTTGTTAGTTGCATACTTAGCTGTTGTATTGATATATCCAGCGAGTTTACTCTTCATATTCATTGATATAATATGAGCATCTTAATGACAGCCTCAATGATTATTTGCCTTCAAGTGTGGTAATTATACTAACCTACATTGATTAATATCACTTAAATATCATAGACTTGATGAATTTTAACGCTTTGTAAATATATATTAATGAGTTGTTAGCTGAACTAAATTGTTTTTAATTTACTAACTCATAATGGACTACCAAATGGGAATACTGAAATTCAAACTTATGTTCTTGTGAGTATCTATGCATAGTGTAGTAGAGCTGATGCACTTGTGTAGCATTGCTGCTGCCTCTGCTGCTAATGCCCTTCAGTTCTTATTTAGATGCCTCTAGGCCGAGAAGGAGATGGTAGGCTTTGTCGTTGGTAGAATTTTCATTAGCTAGAAGATTTTGCTGTCACTTCTTGTTGGTGATGGGGCATACCCTCATTATTTCATGTAGCTATGACATGTTGCTAAATTTACATGTTTCTGCCAGGAAGCAAATGTGTTGGACAATTTCCGAAAGTTGAGGTTGTAGATAGTGGTCATGAGAGTATAAATGTCTGTGAAATTGATGTTAATTGGACTGCAAGAGACAAACGTCTTTGACTCACCTGTAAGCAGTTTGTCCACATGAACTGACGAATATTGGCTGTTGTTTGTCATCCCCAGTGATCTCATCTGCCATTTAAATAGAGTTTAGCATGTTCAACATAAATGTAAGAATTATGACATGCCATTGACACAAACCAAGTTTTGGTAAGGGTGAAGCCGAGATCAAAACAAACACAACAGAATGGGTCCACAGAGTTTGTGGCAAGATCTCTCACATAGTATGCCATGCTGAAATATGGTTGGAACTTTATTGTCAAGCATGATGTAATTTTAGGTATTATTCATTATTAGGTTATGGACAAAATTGTTATTTCCAAATATCGACTTACTCCACCTTCACATTGTCCTCATGCTATTTATAGTATCATGATGTCGTGCTGGTATGTGCTTCAAGTTAATTTATTCTTCATATTTCTCATTGTAATTCCTGAAGAAACCAAAGAATTAAATTTTATATTAACTCCCAAGTATAAGCAATATGTAGGTATTATTGGTGAACGAGCGAAGCGAGTGAGACAATTACAGGGGTAACACAATTGAAAATCGGGGATGATTGGTCATAAAATTTATATTAAGACAACCTAAGTTACACTGCTCGAAAATAGTCCATTGACAACTTTTTCAAAATCTGTAAATTGTGCTGATTATTATAGTTGACAAAAAATGGTCTAGACTGCAAAAGTTAATTTACAATTTCGTTACGATAGTCAATGAACTCCTTTCAGGCAGTGTAAAGTATTGCAATCAACATTCCCATATTTTTACATCTTTCAGTAATATTTGTTGTAGTGATTGTTATTGTCATTAACTCTTTTTTACACACTTCATATTTCTAACTCACTTAACTTTAAACCTCAAGAGATAATAATTGATTAATTACTGTCATGCAAGGAAAAACAAAGGTACCAGCTGCATTTAATTATGTTGTAAATATAATACTACTGGACAATTATTAATTAAATTAAACAACTGACTTTTACTTTTGCTCCGCTGCTTTGAGTCTATAATTTAATACAAAAAAAATTGCTCCATTACTTCAGCATGGAATCGAATTTATATTTCTAACACAATGTATTTAGATGGTTTTGGGTTTCCTCACAGTTTTATGATTGTGTGTTACTAATATTTTGTAGGGATCCTAAAGTGAGTACACGTCATGATTTTATTAATCTTTCCACCAGACTGTCTGCTTGCGACTCCGAACTTCTTGATGATCAATCAAAATTTTCTGCCGCTACCATATTTGTTGATGAACTTATTTTATGGACTGATGTTATACATTACCTTTCTGAAAATTCTTAACATGTATTGATTAGTGCTTGCGTTCTTTGTTGTCATTGTTGTTGGTGTATGTAACTACACAGTTGCTTAATATTCTATATACTCTAAATTGTATTCTACACCACCATTATTGTAGTCATTTAAAATAAAGTTAAAATAAAGTCAAGCAAAGAATTATTATTTAACAAAGTATAAAGAAAATTTGTATATAGCTAGTTATATGTAGTGTTTCATATCCTTACATTACCAGTTTGACCATCATCTCCTCACCCGTGCTCAGCAATGCATTCACTGATTATCCGTCAGAATAGACTCATATTTGGACAGAATCCAACTATGATAAATTTTACAATTATGTTATTCAGAGGGGGCATAACTTCCTCGAGCACAGGGTGTGGCCTTTCAAGCGAGTCTCATGTTCGTCGAAGGACCAGACCGTGGCTATAAATTCGCATATACCCCTATCGCTGGCACCGAGGCGCTTGCAATGGGAGCTGCTAAAATACCACCGCCCTCAAGACTAAAGTCAATTGGCAAAGGCTAGAGCAAAAAGTCAAATCTACATGCAATTCACAACTTATATGCCACACACTATGACACAGGGCTAGTGGTTTACAAGATATATGAATATCATTAGCCATACTGTTCAGCACGTGTGAGGTTTTTATGAGTACACAGTCTTGTTTTCTGTTCAGATGCAGTCCTGAACACAATACTTTATCATTACCTATATTGACCTATTTAAGACTGACTAGCTTTTGGTTGGCTATCCATAATTATGATATTTTGTCACACTCACCTTACAGTTAGCAAAACACAACTGACCAATTATTATTAATATTTGCTCACGCTTCAACCACACGGTTTTGATTTTCATCATGGCAATAAACCATAGTAATGTTATACTGCCAGTTGAACTGGGCTGTATTCAGCAAAGCAATTGAACTAGAAATCGAGAAAACATAAATTGAATTTCCATCCTTGGCTACTCTATTCGCTGTAGCGGTAAACTTTCAACCATGGGTAAGCTGTAGAGTGCATGCAATAGCGTCAAAGCTATGCCGTTTTTTTAGCTGCTTCTTTGAAACTCCGCCCATCCCCCGTTTATTGTACTTCGAGACGAGAGAGAATAAAAAGTAACTTGTCTTTCCACGGCACGCTTGGGGTCTTTTAAGTTGTTTTGACATTTGAAATTTGGCATAGACGTAGAGTAAGGGTCACTAAGACTAATTCTGCAAAAATAAAAAATAGGAGAAAGAAAGAATTTTTCCGATGACTTACTTCTCCGTAAGGTCCCTTTTCCCAGACCGCTCACATATTATTGTCAGTTATTTGTTTGTGAACTTGTTTTCAAAAAGTTGTAGTCAATAATTATAATATGAACATATATGATGCCCTGTAAGGAATACTTGTAACTAGTGATGTGCTTGAGCACAAATGGCGAGCGAGCCTAAAGACTATACTATTTTTATATGAATGATTTTGACTTCTAACACTGAAGCTACTGAAAATAAGGTCCAGTTTTTAAATCTCGCATACACGGTAAAGGGATTTCAGTGACATAGTAACAACTCTCTGCAACTGTTTGAATTGAAGGAAAAAAACAACAACAAAACAATACACGTTATTTAAAAGTTTTCTTTGTGATATTCTTTAGCTAAGTAGTGGTTGTAACACACAATGCTTTGACACAACTGGACATGCTCCTGTGTTACACAGACTTACCTTCGCAGTAGTATAGTGGACAATGTATTTTCAAGTAAATACTGTTGCGCACGGCTTATAACCATGACAAAGAGCGCATTGACTTACCACCGCCACTAACTCGAATAGAAATGGAAGTCCTGTAAGTCTTCACGTTTTAACTGCACCAGTAAAAGAATTCAAAAAGGTAAACAATTCAATTTCTAGGGTGATACGGGTACTGAATGATCGATAAACAGAGGATTCTGTTTAGTGAAGTTTGGGACGGGGTCGACAACCGAACTAACACAAAAACGTGAGGGTCAAAGTACAAAAATGCCTTGCGTACGTCCATACATTATTGGCGAGCGAGCGTAGCGAGCGAGACACTTACAGGGGTAAAAATGAAAAAATCGGGGATGTTTGTTTATTTGTATATATGTATGGACGTACGTAAGGCATTTTTGTACTTTGACCCTCGCGTTTTTGTGTTAGTTCGGTTGTCGACCCCGTCCCAAATTGCACTAAACAGAATCCTCTGGTTTATCGATCAGTACCCGTATCACCCTAGAAATTGAATTGTTTACCGTTTTGAATTCTTTTGCGGGTGCAGTTAAGGGACTTCCATCTATTCGAGTTAGTGGCGGTGGTAAGTCAATGCGCTCTTTGTCATGGTTATAAGCCGTGCGCAACAGTATTTACTTGAAAATACATTGTCCACTAGACTACCGCGAAGGTAAGTCTGTGTTGGTGCATGTCCAGTTGTGTCAAAGCATTGTGTGTTACAACCAAGAATATCACAAAGAAAACTTTTAAATAACGTGTATTGTTTTGTTGTTGTTTTTTCCCTTCAATTCAAGCAGTTGCAGAGAGTTGTTACTGGCACTGAAATCCCTTTACCGTGTATGCGAAATTTAAAAACTGGACCTTATTTTCAGTAGCTTCAGTGTTAGAAGTCAAAATCATATAAAAATAGTATAGTCTTTAGGCTCGCTCGCCATTTGTGCTCAAGCACATCACTAGTATATATATATTATGTATGTATGTATGGATGGTACGTATGCTCTTTAAATGCGCGCGCTTCTAATTACGTAAGTTAGGTAAAGCGTTCACAGTTCCAGTTTTTTTCAATTAACGAGCGCGGAGTATCCTGCTGCAGACGCAACATTGTTTCAACCAAAAAGTTTACAGCTACTCTCTTCTTGAAACAATCGTGAAGTCTTTGTCAAGCTGCGCTTCTTTGCCACTGCTTTCGAAGTTTATTCAGGTAATTGTTAGTTTAGTCTGGGATCAGAGACTTTAGATTCTCTGATGCTAACTGAGAATGGAAAGGGTTACACTGTGCACTACAGTTAGATGTAATTTCTGTCCTATAGAGTCTGCTCGCTCGCCATGCATTTGCGCTATTCGAGCGCACCACTAGTAATTATACAAATCACAAACATCCCCGATTTTCGATTGTGTTACCCCTGTAAGTGTCTCGCTCGCTACGCTCGCTCGCCAATTAAAAAGTAAATTCGAATAAAATTGTTTTGAACCTTGTATTCTAGTTTATTGCATGTGCACAACACTTGTTACATCACTTTATTCAGTTATACTTCTCCTAAACCTAGTAAAATTAATTAGAAATTGAGTAGGGAGTTGTAAGGAGTGTTACTACACAAACAACATAAAATTTATGCTATTCAAACCAAATTATAACTTTGTTTTTTACACTATATATAACAATGTGCATAATTTTTAAAATTGAGGTGAAGAGTTAACCAAATTCTCTTGGGACATAACAAAGAAGCTTCGACAGTTTATAATTAAGAAGGTTTACAAATATACTAAACATTGTATTGACACGTATATAGTTGTAATTACCTATATCCTGAGTAAACATGTTTACTGTTTGGGCTTAAAGAAACAGTTTATTTGACTACGATAACATAAAGATTTAATAATATTTTTCTCTCACTAATTGTCTGTATGACCAGTATTTAATGATAGTAACTTAAGTTCTTCACTTCTGCCTATAATTATTACAAATAGGCACCTTTTCTAAATAAAATAGAGCACAGCGTAAAATATTGCATTATAATCATTATTAAACTCAGATAACTTGAGTCACCAGTAACATTTTGTATAATAGTTGAGAATATGAGGAGCATAAATGCATGTTTTTTGGCATACGTTTTGCTACAATAAGTGTGGTTTAAAAAATATAACAATTATGTGAGCAAGCAGTAGCAATTGACCAACAATTTTCATCATTAGTAGCTGCACCTATAGTTATAATTATAGTAATACATAGAAGAAAATGGCTTCATGAATCTGGTGATTTATTTATTTCTCAAAGTCAGCTCAGTTTTAGTAAGTATACAATTCATTCTTTACCATATGCCCCAATTTTTTTAGAATGTTGCTTTAGACATCTGTGATCATTGGCTAAAAATGATTGCCATTTACAAGTCTCATTATGGAAAAGAATCAATAGGAATAGTTAAGTAAAAAATGCCTGTTGATTTTTTGGTCGGACTGACTATTTTTAAACAAGAACAGTAAACATGCTTACCCAGAATATAGCTGATTAGTGTTATTCACATGTGAATGTTGTGTTAAGTTGTTTGATTGTTGTGTTTAACTGTTTTTGTAAAACCTATGTTGCTAGGATGCTCCCTTAATTGAAGTTTATGCAAACTTAAAAATTATTTTTTCAGTCTCATTTGCGTCACTCTACAAAACTCACTCTTGTCTTCCCATCAAAATATTTGTATTGTACTTTTTGTATATAACTCTCTATGGTGGCAGTTTAGCCTCAATAAAATGTGAATAAAATGCAGTTTAGTTATATATACAACACTGAAATAAACATTTGGTGAGAAATTGTTCGACTGTATTAGTGAAAATTTAATAAATAATGAATTTTATAATGTTTGCACCTAACACCATAAGGTTAAGAATTGGTGCACATAAATATTAGCAATATGTACTCTATGAGAAATTGATCACTTCATAATAACAAGCACAATCCAGTAAATTCGTTCAATTACTAGCATTATGTGAACTTGGCTTATTTTGGTGAAAATTTTCTCCCTTATAATCACATAATAATAATGTTGGGTGTTTCATTTCTTATCAAGTCTAAGGCAGTATAGCAACAATTAGCTAGCTTCCTGTGCCACTAATAGATGTGCTTCAATTAAGAGTGTCCGAACTGAAAACAATAATGGAATGTTACTTAATTGTTGCAAAAAAAGGGCAGCCTATTTAAAGCAGTACTCATACTAACTGCTATAATGTAACAAAAATGGCCTATTGTGATAGTAACTTGTCTCAATTTGAGCTTAAGGGTGTCCAAGAAATTAAAAGGAAGGGCGATGTTAAGACAGGCTCATATGGATTTGTGTTTGAGGTGAAGTATAAAGAAGAGGTGTTCATAGCCAAAAAGCCCCACACTATCTTCCTCACTGAGTCCACACCAGAAGAGAGAAACAGAGTAGCTACAAAGTTTAGAGAAGAATGTACCTTGCTGAGTCAGTTACATCATCCTAATATAGTCAAGTTTATTGGAGTGTACTATGGAGATACCAAGAAGACAGATCTCATTCTAGTGATGGAGAAGCTAAAATATGATTTAGTACAATTTCTGATTAACAATCCTAAGGCTAATTTGCAAATGAAACTGTCAATTCTTAAAGATGTTGCTGGTGGTCTTGTCTACCTCCATGATCACAGTCCTCCAGTTGTGCACAGAGATCTTACTGCTATGAATGTCCTGTTAACTGATAATAACCAGGCTAAGGTCACCGATGTGGGTGTGGCTAAACTAATGGATTTTCAAGCCATGATGGCATCACATCACACTCAAGTACCAGGTCAGATGTACTACATGCCACCTGAGGCATTCTTTGAAAAGGCTGTCTGCACTCCAAAGCTAGACATCTTCTCTTTTGGGCATCTAACTCTTCACTTAATTATTGGAGACTTCCCAAAAGTTTTTGAAATTCCACACAGTAAGAGAAAGGAAGGATTTGTAGAACAACACAATCGGAAGCAGTCACTTGAAGGAATGGGAAATGATCACTGTATGTATGACTTGACCATGAAGTGTTTGATGGATGACCCTAGTAGAAGACCTATTACTCATGACTTAGAAAAATACTTTGAAGGTCAAACTCAAATAAAAAAAATTCCAGGTAAAGTTATCCCATAATAATTGGATAGTATATATATATATATATATATATATATGTCATACTTATTACATGAGTCAGAGTGTGATATGGTAAAATATTCCATGAGCTGTCTATTTAATTATCAAGAGCCTGAGGTGAGTGAAAATGAACCCTAAAAGTGAAATATCTAGTCATATCATGTTGAGTGTAATACGTGGTTTATTCTACCCTAGATATCTTCACTGCTGTGGTTTGTACTAGGACTGGTAACTCAAGGTATAAAGTTGGCTGTAAGAGTGCCCCACACCCCCAGCTGATATTATAGCAGCTGCTCTAGCCTTGTTGGGTAGTCTACACCTGAGAAAGTTAGCTGTAAAAATCAGGAAAACTAAAGCTTGGCTGGTTGTTAAAACAAAAACAAAAACAGGGGTAGCTAATGAGCTTACACATTTGAAGTAACACCTTGAAGTATCATGAGTTATTTCATGGGTCACTGTACCTAAAAATAACATTGTAAAGATATCTCATATATATATATTTATATATAATTTCCTTCACGAACTTCTGAACCACTGAGTGTTATGGTAGAGTTCAGACTCTCTCCTCCCTCCGTGTAGTGGGTAAAGGGTGACAAAGGGTCTGGCTACTTGAGACTAGAACTAACCACTTAATGTTTTCTCAAAAAATCAACCTGAAATTAATAAAATTAGCACAATAAAAGATCTTAACTTGTCATTCTGATTAAGTTTATGCTTAAATCAATGTTAATTGTCAGTAATTTTGTGACCAGCCGACACATGGATTGACCAACAGACAAACAAATGGGATTACTACTATAGTTCTCTCGGCATGCATGCTAAGGTATAGTAAGTAGTCTCAGCAAGACCATTTACACTCCTGATTAAACGTAGATGTTGCGTTTATATTTCAATGCTATTCTCCATACGCGAAATCTATGTCCTCGTTTACTACATTCTCAACTCCTTCTTGCATATTTCAGCATTACGGTTTTTATAGTTATCGTTCATGTATAATTTACCTTGTGTTTTTAAGCACAACATGTCTTTTACATTTGTTGTGACATTATTTATTGTTAGTGACTCTTCCAATAACGTGTCATTTTCAGATGTAGCTCCCTCAGCCTCTGAAACTAGTGTATCACTTCTTAAAGAACCACATTCATCTTCTGAAAATTACAAAGATATATGTCTACCTATCTCACAATCAGGTAGTCCAGTTTCAGCTGCAAATCTTTCAAAGTCTGCATATTATATATATACTCCATATTATCTTTCTCAGTCCACTTCAATGAACGATGAACCTTTGGAAAAGCAGGACTGGTACCTGGGCAATATAAGTAGGTGAGTGGTTATTATTGAGTGACCTGTGTTGCTAGCTATGAAAGAATTGAGTCAATCTGAATTAATTGAAGGCCATTAATGGGAACAGGTAAATGAAATTGCAGCAGTATAATGCAACCTGAGTTATTGAGGCTGACCAATCACCTTATAAGAAGAGTTTCATTTAATCTTTAAAAAAGGCAGAACTACTACGAATTAAAATAGTTTGACAGAATAGTGATCCACACACAAAAAATGTAGTAGCTAGGGAAAGATTTATTAGAAAATCAATGACTCGTGTCCAAAAGAGGCAATATTATAATGCATGACTAGGAGAAGATACTAATAGAATACTTAAGTAAAACAAACCAGAAAGATAGTGCAATTACAAATAAGTGAGTTTGGTTAACACAATGTATAAACAAGTTTAGTTCTGGCAGTGACCATTTCACTATATTTTGAGTATTATTATAAACTAGTGATGTGCTTGAGCACAAAGGGTAAGCGAGCCAGTGAACAAACAAAACACTTCAAAAGAATCTATCATTCCATTTTTAAAAGTATAGCTAAGATGTGACCATTATATACTTAAGCTAACAAATAACAGAACCACTTTCTCACCTAAATTTCCAGAGTACTGGTATTTCTGTAGTCTCTAATATATGTCATTCTGACTATCTAAATTACCAGTACCTTTTGACAACAAGCACACACAGCTACTTAAAAAGGCAGAGGTTGCTTTTAATTACATCTGGTAAAGGGTTTCAGTACCATAGTAATCATTCGCCATAACTTTTTGTCACTTGAAAAACAAAACAAGAAGTTTTGAAGAATTAATGCACATGTGGAGTATAATAGTAAGTTTTTAAGACCTAAGTATGTCTTGTGGCATTCAGAACAACCGAATACGAAGGGGATAAATAATTAATTTACTTGAATGATGAGGGATCGCTAAACAAAAAGATTCTGTTTAGTGGAGGTATGGGAAGAGGTAGACCATGAAGCAAACAAAAAACGCAAGGGTCAAAGTACAATGACATATGTACGTCCACACACACATATATAAACGAACAAATATCCCCGATTTTCAATTGTGTTACTCCTGAGAGTGTCTCGCTCGCTTGCCAATTCTTAAACTTGTCTTTTTGTGTTAAAAAAAATAAGCAGTGATTGTGCCATAGTTATTAATAGTCATCAAATTTCAGAGTAAAAAATTATGCAAGCAACGTCTTAGAACTAGACACTCATGAATTAGCATTCTTGGCACCAAATATCATTTATTAGCTGCTCAAAACAAACAGTACATCACTAATAGCTAAATTGGGGACTGTATAATTAAGGAGACAAAGTGAAAAAAACTGTTGCAGTATTAGTCGTCCACTTTGACATATGTTTAATAGATCTAGTGTTGTAGGCCACACATGAACTCTGCATTACTTTGCCCTTCAGTATTTCAGTTCAATGGCAACATAGTCCCAAGGTATATCAGTGTGCGAATGGCTAAGGAGCCTTTAGCTTGTCCTATGCCGACAAAAGTGTACAAATTGCTTATCCAAGTTTCTAGTCTAGACATACACCATGGAAGACAAATGTTTTAGTTTTGATTTTTTAAGAGATTATATGTTTTAGAATGATCCTCTGTCACAAATTGCATCAGAAAGAATAGTGAGGGCAAGTAAGTAATACAAAAATGGTCTTCACATTAAGCTGGAGTGTTATAGATATTGTTGTGTTAGTTCAGAAGGTATTAACAAGTATTTTTACAAGAAAGCAATTCAGAAAACTTTGTATAATGCGTTAAGGAAAACCACCGAAGTCTCACTAGTAAGCCTAAAAATGCAACAGATCTAAACATCTTAAATTTTCTTTTCAGTAGCACTGGCTCTATTGTAGAGAGGATTGCATCAGTGTGAAGAACTATTCTAAACAACCCAAACAGATAACATCCAGCAGTTGCTGGTGGTAGGAAAAAACACTAGGATTTTTAAAAATATTAAAAAGTAGCTATTTTTTAAGCTTTGAGGCCAGAAAGGATTTTTAATCTGTTAAATGAGAGGGTTTCTCTCCAACCTGCATGCAGCAAATGTGACATGTCACGTAGACTGCATGGCAGCATTGTTATCTCCATGATCAATAAAGTTTGCAGTTTGTCAGGGTTGTGGTGCTACAAATATTCTGCTGAATGCAAGTCCAAGTTAGACTGGAGGCACCATGAGAAGATGCTTAGAGGAAGTTGATCCTGGGAGGGGATCTAAAATAGGAATAAGAATAAGGACATGTAAAAATTAGGGAGGTGGTGGTGACTGAGATAGGGGAACATAGTTAAGAAATTGCTCCTTTGTAAGACAAACTTCCCTGCTCCTTAGGTGGTATCTTGCTGCATCTGCTGTCGACGGTGTGCCGGCTTTGACAATCAGTGCAGAGACTGAGGTGGGAGCTCTCCTGGTGACTAGAGGGAGGAAGGGAAGGTCTATGTCTGTGAGGGCTTCTTTGAGATCGGTTGATTTGATGGCGGGGTGACTCCTAACTGAGAGGATGGTTGTGCATTCTGGTAACGATCTGTTTGTCGAGTTCTGAAGGGAGGAGTCTCTATCTCCATAGGAAACCTTGTCTGCTACTGCCCTGATTACATGCTTGCTGTAGCCTTTGTTGAGAAACCAATCTGTCAGATCTGTGACTGCTGAGGCGTATATCTCTGGTAAAGAACTCTTTCTCAGGGTACGTACGAATTCACCTTTGACCAATCCCAGGGTGACTGATCTGTGGTGCCCAGAGGAGAAGTGGAGATAGGCGTGCGGGTTGATCAACTTGGCAAACGGCTTGATGTCTAGAATGCCTGTGGCAGCGAATCGAGGGCCTTTGAACAGAGTGAGGTCTAGGAAGTCGATTGAGTTGTACGAGTGAAACTTGATGGAAGATATCCTGGCATTGAGGTGGGTGAGAAGTTTTGCCAACACCAAGTGCGTGTCTTCCAAGATCAGGAGAATATCATCAATGTACCTGAGCCACACTAGAGGTTGTGTGCCATCGCAAGAGCACCCCCAAACTACTATTGATATTGCAATTAATGGGTGTGATTATAGGCTGACTTAAAAAATTAATAGAAAGTCGAAATTACAAACAAACAAAAAAAAAGGATTATGCAGTGTAAGTCAAGTCTTTTAGCGCAGCAGTGATGTATATTTTCAATAACCATAATTGTTGCATTAATCCTGTGACTAATCCCCATACACACCCCTTTGTTCACGGCCACTCCACTATGCCCTGGCCGTGAACTATGATAATAATTAGCTTTCCCTTCCCGTAAGGCTGATTTGTAACTTACCTATCCTTCCAGTCAATCCCGCTCCTATTCACCTTTAGCCGCAGCTCTAGTAGCTGAGTTGCATGGCACAAGTAGGACCGGAAACCCCACCTCCAATCAGCTTGGGCTGACTGGGGCATAATTAAAGTGGGGCGGAGCAAGTCCTTTTAATTCCGCCATAGAAGGAATGATCTCCCGCCCCAGGCCAAGACCAAGACAGAGAAAGGAGAAAGAGACATACTTAGCACTTTGGAAACATATTATACAACCAACATAAAATAACAGAGTGAATGATGAGTGACTAACAAATCCTTGAGGTAGCTATATGCAGCTAATTGTTCCCTAGGAATTTTAGGGCTAGGGCTAAGGGCTTAAGTGTGCAAAACTCTTTCACCTACTGAATGTCCTCTCTGTAGAATCTTCCAGCACCCTAGCTGCCGCAGAAGTAGCCACCCCAATGTGCCCAGAGTATAGACTTGGATCAACTCTAGCTTTTCCCAAATCGTTCTTCACTGTCGTAACCAACTTGTGCCTAGTCAGTGGCTTCCCATCTCTGAACTGGAACGGGGGCCCCTCACTCTTACTCCTAACCATCATGTAAGCTAATAAAGCAGTAATGGGACAAAGATCTGAGGCCACTCTGCCAGTGAACATTGAGATTCCCCAGCAAAAAGGATCAGTCTTGGATGCCTTTATATGCACCTTGATTCTGGAGAAAAAATTCAGATCATCCACCCACACATCACCCCATGATAAGTGGGTTGAAGCATCATAGCCATCCTCTGTTGGCACCGTGAGTTTCCCAATCCGCATAAACCAAAAATATGCCAAACAGCATGCAGCCCATAGCATCAATGTGTCTGCCATATCTGCTTGAGAATTCGACACACTCTTAATCTTGCAAAGGAGGTCGGCAGTAATTGGCTTCCGCTCACGATTCTCCGCCCCGGACATTCCCTCAGCACATTTCACACCACACAGGATATATTGCAATTGGTGAAGTCCACCAGAGAAGGGGTAACCATGACCCTCAGAAAAGTGCAGGTGGTAAACTCCCACCATATATAACTTAATGGTCTTATGTCAAAGACCATCCACTACCAAAATGGCTGCATAATGTCATATAGTATCCTCATCCGCTGGCACAGGTGTATGTCCAGCAACTGCATAAATCCCCATGAACCTCCTCACTCTGCATGCATACAGTTTGTGTGTAGAATCAGCCAGGCCCATTATATAGAACAGGGTCGCCCAATCCAGTCTGGAGAGTCGCTGACAAGGCACTGAATGAGGCCCTCTGGGATGTGGGTGGCATCCTTCGCTGCCTCCGGCACCAGCTTCTGGAGCAAAGACAAAGAATCTCTAGATATTGCATCAGCAGCATTGTTTTCCACACCAGGAATATGCTGACACACTAACATCACATCCCACCGTGCCAAAAAGAAAGACAAGCATCTCATCAGATGCATGGCCGGCCTTGTCCATTTTGCTTCTCCCAGAATTTTCAATTGCCATTACTGCCATGTTGTCACATTTACAAGACACTGTTACACCCTTCCAGAGATGTCCACAGTGCAACAGCCACGACAATTGGCAGTAACTCCTTCACAGTAATGTGAACGTTTAGCCAGCTACCAGGAAACTTGAGCTGGAACCAACGTGTATGCCCCACAATCCCATGAGCCTGATGCATCCGAAGTCAATGCCACTTTAGGTTCTTCCTTGACAATATTGAATATAGGGCAGCACACTGGCAGGAATCAGTTCCACCACTTAAGATCTGATCAAAACCCTGTATTCAACCGCACTCGATAATGCAATGCTCTAACCACTGCTGAGAGATCGATAATGTGTCAGAAGAAGGAATGTCCTGGCCTAATCACACAGCATGTGTGCTACAAATAGCCAATGAGGGACAAGAGTTCCCTCTTGGTACATGACCTCTTGGATTCCCAATCTTGGATCATGGCTCGCAGATGATTCAACTTCTCTGGGGGTAGGCTAATATGATGTTGAATCAATTTCAACACCTAGGAAGACTAGCTTGGTAGCCGGACCTCCTGTCTTTGTTGAAGATATTGGCACACCCAAAATGTCACACCGAGCTAATGCCTTGCATAGAGACTCGCAACACAGAGGCGAGTTTGGTGCACCAAATATCAGAAAATCGTCCAAGTAATGGATGCCCATCACTAGATCAGCTCTCATCAATATCCATAGCAAGCCATCTACAATGGCTTATACAATTTGGGGGCTGATCAAAGGCCAAAAGGGAGCACTTTGTCCATAAAAATGTGACCTCTTCATTGCATACCTAGGAGGTGGCGGTCGTCTGGATGAACAGGCACTGTCTTGAAAGCCCCAGATACTTCAAATTTTCCAAATTCATACCTTAACCCAACTTCAGTACATTCTGACAAGCAGTATCCACACTGGGTCGATCCCATCAATTCACGCTACCTCCAGCTGGAAAAGTGAGGTCTACAATTAACCGCCGAAGAGCTTCCTGGGATAACCCCCATATCCATGTACTCCCCAGACAGAATACGCTTTATTAGCCTGATGGGGACCGTAGGCAGTGTCATGCCAATCGAAAACTTCTGGATCTCTCCACCTGCCATCTTTGCTGCCCCATCTGTTGAACAACTAGTCTTCTCTGAAGCAACCACCTCAGACCCTGTGGACTTCGGTAGCCCCAGAGCGGCAACAACACACTCATGAACCATGCTCAGTCTTACAGTAACAACACAATTCAAGGCCATCAACACATTGCTTCCACTACCAACATTCCCCAGCACGCACTGACAACATTGCCAATGCCAAGCCTATACAGATTGGTCACAACACTACTTGGAGAGGTGAATCTCACACCAAACTGGGCCACATGCCCACATATTATAAGTGCTGTAAACTGAGCCACATGCTCAAGCACATTGATAAATTGGCCTAAGTGAGTCACATAGTTGAACATATTAATCTATAACACTCAAGTTCTGGGCCACTTGCCCATATATATGCCACCCAGAATATTAGCCAAAGGTTCTTAATAGAACAATAGCCAATATTGACAAGGTGACCCACATGCCACTGTCTTGGTTGCAAAGAAAGAACTACCACACACCCATGCATTACTCTATCCCTCCAGAGCCTGCTAAACAGTTTCCACCGATCCTGCCCTAATAGCTAGACCACAATACTCTGAATACGTGAAAGGCTATAAAGTATAGCTACAGACTCCTTCATACTTTTTTAAACCAATATTCCACTACAAAATTGGCTTAATCCCCCTTGAGTTAGGGAGAAACACTGCTGCCCTCCTACCCCTAACCACTAAATAGCAGATTCAACATACCAGCTGCAGTGCCACTAGCCCCGCTACTGCTATCACTCTTCTGAGTTGCATCACTCGCCAAGTTCTCAGCGGACCCACTGGCACTACTGCACCTAGGGGCTGAATGTGTATGTTTAACACTGGCCTGCCGCTGCAAAATATTTTCCACCTGCGCTTCAACTCTCGCTCCAACTCTCTTGTCAAAATCATCTGTCCTCTCTTTTACTGCACCAAGGGGCTTTCCACTACTACCCTTTCTCCTTTTGGAGCTGCCAGGAATGCCAGAAGCCATCAGAAAAAACTCTTCTGTTTTCCTATCTTCAGTCCCGTAAGTAGTGTGGTTGTACGGGGTCACCACATTCACAGTACACACACATTTCAATCATTACGAACTCTTTCCGTGTAACAATAGCTTCTTTGTCTATTTCTAATTCCTCATCATTGCACACCATTACCTGATCTTTATGTCACCTACTACGCATGCTCGTGGGTTTCCTATATCATGGCCTGCGGGTATGCGCGGCCTTTCAGTTGTGCCTCGTTGAATCTTTATCAAAGCCAACCCTTGTCACTCACTCGGGTTGATAACAGGGGGTTTGAAGGCTTTAGAAAGCCTCAGGAAGCTAGCGTAGAGATTTTGCGCGACTCAGGTGGTAGCCTATACCTGTCCCGACCGGCCATCCCACCACACTTGGTGTCCAGCGGTGGTTGAAATGGACTTACCTCTCCATCGAGCTTCTTCTATATCCTGTTCCAACGTAGAGGGTATCTGCCAAGTTCCAGTCTTCTTGGTTCGTGACGTGTCTCAGACCCCACTACTGTTCTTTTGTGTCTCCCTTTGCCGATCATACCTACCTTGGATTTTCTCTTCATCGTCTTCGAGCATAAGTTATTTGTCTAATTAGTGCATTGTCGTTGTTACATTCTGTTGTGGTGAACGTTGTAAGCTGTGTACTTATTTAGTCAGTGTGTCAGTTATTTCATTCTTTCTCTGTAATCATGATGAATACTAGACTTCAGGCCAGTAGGAGAAAGGCCCAATCTCTGTTTTCCGACACCCCTCCTAACTCATCATCTCTAATTCCTTCTCAAGCCCCTCCGTCTCTATATACTCAAGCAGTAAACTCCTTAGTAGAGCCCAGTTTCCCTTCAGATACTTTCACAATGTCAACTGATCATAGTGAGACAGACCCCCAAACGGAGTCTGTGAGTACTTTGCCTGAAGAGGTTGTTTCTAAGCCGGTGGCGCACCAGGCAACCGCTCATGAGTCCTTGAGATCAGAGGACCTTGTCGCTTTAACTGAGAAGGCTAAAGAACTTAGTATACCCTTCTTATTTATCAGTGTTTGTCTAGGCAGGAAATGAAAGTTGTCCATGTCCCTAGGGACCCGCCCAATGCTCCTGAAAAAATAATTAAACTCATTGGCAATATGTCTGAGTCTGAAGATATAGTGTCCTTTTTAAACAGGTTTGAAATGGAGTTAGGAAATAAAGGGATTCCCTTAGACAATTTTCAATCGTACCTCCCGTATTGCCTCCCAGGTTTCTACAAGGAATCTTACTACAATAATATTTCACTATGTCCTAGATATGCTGACATTAGAATTGTCCTTCTTAATGCAGGCGGATACTCCATGATCGAGTGTTGTAATTCTTTTCCGCTCAAGTTCAGAGCCTCTGGGCCACAATCACTCATTCAGTGGTACAATGGCTGGAAATACAAGATCAATATCATGCTAAGTAACTTACCCTTCATGAATGTCGTACACCCCGGTTTTAAAGACAAAATATCCAGTCTAGTTGCTACGTTAGGTGTGGTTGCTGGGTTAACTCAAGAGCAAAGAGAAGCTGTAATTAATAGACCCTGCCTCTCTAATGCTCATTTCATCC